>Ga0256834_1000002_pt1 | contig 292956 bp, 254 predicted proteins | sample 4281140metaG_FD_190536 | JGI IMG/M metagenome (GOLD analysis project Ga0256834, IMG submission 190536) | Hydrothermal vent microbial communities from East Pacific Rise, Pacific Ocean - 4281-140 | ecosystem: Environmental > Aquatic > Marine > Hydrothermal vents | place: Pacific Ocean: East...
CCTTTTTCGCTGGCAACGGCAATCACAAAGGGACGGCTCACGATGCGCCTTCCACTGCTAATTGCAAAGTCTCCCAAAGCTCAAGGCAGTCATCCAGTTGCGTTTGAAGGTCGGCGTGCTTATCGAGCAGCTTGCCGAGACGCGCATGATCGACAGCCATAGCCGGATCTTGCATTTCGATGGTCAGCTCTGCCAGCTCCTGCTCAAGGGTCTCAATTCTTCCTTCAACCTCGGCCAGTTGTTTTTGACGCTTCTGCTCCTCCCGCCGTACCGCCTTGCGTTCCGCATGTGAAGTGACTCGGGAAGCCTTGTCCTGCCCTGGCGAAGAAGTTTTGTCAGCATTTGGCTGCTCAACCCTCCCTGCCTGCTCAACCCTCAATGACGAGTGACTAACATCTCCTTCGCCGCTTTTGCTACGCAGGAACTCTCCATAATTGCCTAGATAAGAAGTGGCCCGATGATCTGCAACCTCAACAACCCGTTTGGCCAGGACATCGACAAAATAGCGATCGTGAGAAACAAACACCAAGGCACCCTGGTAGCCTTTCAGCGCCTGCAGGAGAACTTCCTTGGAAGCCAGATCAAGGTGGTTGGTCGGCTCATCCAGCAACATAAGGTTGGCGGGCTTAAGCAGTAGAATAGCCAGGGCCAAACGATTGCGTTCACCACCAGAGAGAACAGCAACCCTTTTATGCACGTCATCACCATGAAAAAGGAAAGCACCTAGCAGGTTACGAACCTTTGGCACCATGTCAAAAGGCGCTGCCCTGGTTATCTGCTCGAGAACTGTCAGCTTTGCATCAAGAGTGCGTGCCTGGTCCTGGGCAAAGTAAGCCATGTCCAGGTTGTGACCTTCCTCACGTTCACCCTTGAGAGGGGCCTCCACACCGGCCAACAGGCGCATCATGGTTGATTTTCCAGCGCCATTGGCACCAACCAGGGCAACACGTTCACCACGTTCAACAACAAGCGTAACCTCTTCGAGCACAGACAGGTCACCGTAGCCGTGGGACACTCCGGAGAGGCTGATCGACAGACGTCCGCCTTTGGGTGGTGCCGGAAAGGAGAAACCGATCTTTTTCCGTTCTGGCGGCAACTCAATGCGCTCGATTTTTGCCAACTGTTTGACCCGGCTCTGCACCAGGGCCGCCTTGTTGGCGTTATAACGAAACTTGTTAATGAAAGCCTCGAGGCGAGCGACGTCTTCATCCTGGCGTCTTTTGGACTCCCGCAAAGCCATAATCCGTTCATCCCGAGCGGTCAGGTAACGGGAATAATTGCCGGGATAATCGGTCAGTTTGCCATGCCATATTTCAACAATGCGGGTCACCACCTGGTCAAGAAAAAAACGGTCATGGGAGACCAGGATTACAGCGTGAGGATATGCTGCAAGGTAACTTTCAAGCCAATCGCGTGCTGGCAGATCGAGATGATTGGTTGGCTCATCAAGGAGCAGAAGAGTCGGTTTTTGTAGTAGTAGTTTGGCAAGGGCAATGCGCATTTGCCAGCCACCAGAAAAGTGTTCGCAAGGCTTTTCCCAGTCCTCTTCGGCAAAACCCAGGCCTTTAAGAACCCGGCCGATTTCTGCCTCCATGGTATAGCCTCCACGCTGGCGAAAGAGTTCCTGCAATTCGGCATAACGATCAAGGTCGGCCTGTTCCGCTTCGCAGCTGATCTGCCCTTCGAGTAACTGCAGTTCGGCTTCGACCGACAAGAGCTCCTCTAACGCTGATTGCACCTCGCTAAAAAGGTCCCTGCCACAGTGGTCCAGACCTTCCTGGGGCAGGTAGCCGATTGTGGTCCCGCGCGCCCACTGAACATTTCCTGCATCAACCTCTGAACGCCCGGCCAACACCCGCAACAAAGTGGTTTTGCCGGCACCATTCTCACCGCAAAGGCCGATACGGTCCGTCGGGCGGACATGCCAGTCGACATGACGCAGAATAACCTGGTCAGCAAATTGTTTGACAACATCTTTGAGCTGTAACATGGGGGATGTTATAGCACATCCGAACAAGCGTGAGAAATCCCATCTTCACCATTGACATAAACCTCTAACCTTCGCAGAATGAGAGGATATTTATTCACCACCTACAGCATGGCGGTATTTATTTCGGGGAGGTCCACAAATGGCACGTAAAGTCTTTATTGCAGCAACAGGTCAGGACTGTGGCAAAACCACCACCAGCCTCTCCCTGCTTCATCTGGCCTCAAAAAAATATCGCCGGGTCGGTTTTATCAAACCGATAGGACCAAAACCTTCTCCCTACAATGACTTCTGGGTTGACAAAGATGCTGCGCTGGTCGCCAAAGTCTTTGACCTTGAAGATGATATTCAATTTATGTCTCCAATAGTGCTGCAACCGGGAGACACACGCGATGTGCTTGATGGCGTGGTCAGTAGAGATTTACTCGAAAAGCAATTGGTCGAGGCTTGCAGGGAACTTGAAAAACGCTGTGACTTCCTTATTATCGAAGGTGCTGGTCACAGCGGCGTCGGCTCAGTCCTCGGCCTGAGCAACGCAAAGGTGGCACGGTTGCTTAATGCCCCGGTCCTGGTGGTCAGTGGCGGTGGCATCGGCCATGTGATCGACGATGTGAGCATGAACCTGGCTCTGTACAAGATGGAAGGGGCAGAAGTTCGTATCATTATGCCGAACAAGCTGATTGCCGAAAAACGCGCGCGTACTCTCGAATACATGACCAAGGCCTTTGCCGATCGGGAGTTCATTGTGCACGGAGGGTTCAACTATTCACCAATTCTTGCAGGCCCTACCTTGCAGCATATTGCCAAGCTCTTCAATTTGCCGTTACGGGCAAGCGACGAGCAGGCAATGCACATTATAAAGAACATCCAGCTGGCTGCTGCCTCTACCGAAAAGGTTGTCGAAATCCTCGAGAATTCGACCCTACTGATGGTCAACAGCAGTCGCAATGAATTACTGGTCATGCTGGCAACGCTCTACCATATCCCCGAATATCACGAAAAGCTCGCCGGAGTTCTCATCTCCGGAGTCAGCTCAGTTGCCAAGCTGACCCAGCAAGTCCTAGACGACAGCGACCTGCCCTTCATGCGAACGGAACAGCTTACATCTATGGTTTTTGAGACGGTTACGCAGGATGTTTCTAAAATCACTGCAGATGATCACGAGAAGATCAACTTGATAAAAGAGTTGGCTGAGAAGGACCTTGATTTTGATCTGATTGATGGGACATTGGGGTGAAGGTGCAGGAGGGAGGTTCGAGGTTAAACCTCGAACCTTTCACCTCGCGCCTTTTACCTCTAACCTTATTTCCTGTGCAATTCATACTTTTTTTGTTATAGTGCTTACTTATCTACCTTTTTTAAAAGGTTTTTTTCGATCTTACGGGCCATATTGGCCCTATGGATATAAAGTTTCGGCATTTATCCTCTCCTTGAGCGAGCTCCCAGTTGCGGTTGAGCTAGTGATCTCGGGTCAGGGTTATTGCCCCCAACAATTTAAGGTTGTCGTACGCGATAACCGGGAAGAATTTGATGTCTAAAAAAATGATGGTTAACGCCACTCATCCTGAGGAAAACCGGGTGGCTATTGTAGAAGACGGTGTCCTCACTGAACTTGATATAGAGGTTGCCGGGCGGGAACCCACCAAAGGGAACATCTATAAAGCGGTTGTAGTCCGGGTTGAGACCGGCCTGCAGGCCGCTTTCGTTGATTATGGTGCCGAACGTCTCGGCTTTTTACAGATCGACGAAATCAATTACACCACTGTCAAGCCTGATTATAAGCCTGCAGAAGATGGCCGTCGGCCACGTATCAACGAGCTGCTGAACCGTGGCCAGGAACTGCTGGTGCAGATCACCAAGGAAGAGCGCGGCACCAAGGGTGCAGCTCTAACCACCTACATCTCTTTGGCTGGCCGCTACATGGTCCTCATGCCCAGCAGCCAGACACGAGGTGTCTCCCGCAAAGCCGAGAGCGATGCACAACGCAAAGAGCTCAAGAAAGCGATGTCATCCATCGACCTGGCTGAAGGTGTCGGCTATATCGTCCGAACGGCCGCGCTCGATCAAACCAGGGAGGAACTGGAACGCGATTATCGCTACCTGATCCGTCTTTACGAGAGCATCAAGGAACTCGAACAGAAGGCCAAGGCTCCGGCCCTGATCTACAAGGAATCCAACCTGATGATCCGCTCGATCCGGGATTACTTCACCACCGATATGGATGAAGTCCTGATTGACGATCCGCAGGTATTCAAGGAAGCCAAAGACTTCTTTCAGATGGTCATGCCTGACCAGGTCAAGCTGGTAAAACTTCACCAGGAACGTCGACCGATCTTCTCTCGCTATCAGATTGAAGAGCAGATTGAAACCTTGAACCACAACAAGGTCTCCATGCCCTCAGGCGGTTCGATTGTCATTGATCCCACTGAAGCTCTGGTTGCCATTGACGTCAATAGTGGCAAGATGGCCTCAGAGAAGGGGGTTGAAGCAACGGCAACTAAAACCAATCTGGAAGCTGCGACGGAAGTTGGCAGGCAACTGCGTCTGCGCGACCTCGGTGGCTTGATTGTCATCGATTTTATTGACATGCGCGAGCGCAAAAACATGCGCCTGGTCGAGAACCAGCTCAAAAAATCCCTGGAGAACGATAAGGCACGGGTCAACGTGGGCCGTATCAGCAAGTTCGGCCTGTTGGAAATGAGTCGTCAGAGGATCAAGTCCGCTTTAACAGAAGGCTCCTATCTGCCTTGCCCACACTGTAATGGATCTGGACATTTGAAGAGCCCGGAAACCCAGGCCGTCTCACTACTGCGAAAAATTCATTCCAGTGCCGCCAAGGGGCAAGTCAGCCAGGTTGATGCACAGCTACCAGTTGAAGTTGCCACCTACCTGTTGAATACCAAGCGTGAAGAACTCGTCGATATGGAGCGGTGTTACAATTTACAGATTTTCATCCATGGCAACCGGGATTTCCTCGCAGATCAGGTTGAAATTGAGATTCAGAAGAGAGAAAAGAGCAAATCAACCCAACCGGAATACGTAGCCGCCGAAACTTTGCCAATGGTCAGCAAAGAAGACGCTAAGCAGGAGACCAGTGAATCGACGAAACTGGAATCAGCGACCACGGATACTGAAGCTGAACCAAGCAAAAAACGTCGCCGCAGGAGACGGCGCAAACCTGCCGCAGCCTCTGCGGATGAGAGTCAGACAACTGAGCAGAGTTCCACAGACACTCAAGAGACTAGCGATTCAATGCCAGGAACTGTCGCTACTGATACGACTGGAACCACTGCTGAAGCCGCTACGCTTGCTGAAGCAAGCGAACCGGCAGAGACAACAACTGTACAAACTGATACGAAGCCTCCGGTAAAGAGACCACAGAGGCGTCGCCGCTCTCCAAGCAAGGCAAAGACAGCGGTAGAATCCACAGAAGCAACCGAAACTTCGGTAGAGGCAACTCCGGCAGAACCTCCTGCAACAGAACAAGCAACAAAAGAAAAAGAAACAACAGAGACCAAGCCTAGGCAGAGACGCCCACGTCGTCCCGCCAGGAAGCCGGTAACGAAGGTAGAAGCAGCAGAGGAAAAACCAGACAAACAGGCTTCACAAACAACTCCTGAAGTAGCCGCGTCAATTGAAGCAAAATCAGATGCGGCTCAAGTCTCTCAGCCTGCGACTGCAACGGAAGAGAAGCCGAAGCGCCGCAGAACCACCCGTGCCAAGCCGAAGCCAAAAGCAACAGAGACAACGGAAACAGCAGCTGCCACAAAAGCTCAAGAGGCAACTATAGAAGCCCCAGCATTAGCTGAGAAACCTGCCAAGAAGGCTCCTGTTCGTCGCACCAGCAGAAAAACACCTGCCAAGAAAACGGTAGTGGCATCAGACGAGAATTGCGAAACAACTGCCGTAAAGGATAAAACTTCTGAGAAGCCAGTGGCAGACAAGCCCAAACCGAAGCGGCGCAGGACGGTGAAGAAGCCAATGGAAGCAGATTCTTCGACTGATTAAGCACTCCTTAATTTCAAATAATTAAACATTAAAAAGGCTGGCGTTGACTCTCAACGTCAGCCTCTTTCAATTTTAGTTCCCGGAGCCAAGTCCCCGCAGAAAAACCACCAAAGCCCCACTCCCACCATAACGGCGCGGCGCGGAACCCCATTCAAGCACCTGTTCACGCTGTTGCTCCAGCAACTTTTCCACCGCCTGACGCAACACCGGGCCGTCGCTGGAATGCAAACCCTTACCAGTGATGATCAGAACAGTTTTGAAGCCCCGGTAGATAGCATCATGCAGGAAGAATCTGGCCTTTGGACAAGCTTCATCTATGGTCAACCCATGCAGATCAAGCTCGTCCTCTGGCTTGAGTTGACCACGTTCCATTTGCCTCATACGTCGTGGAACAGCCTGCTTTGCCGACTCATCTTCAGGCCATTCATCTTTAAAGGTTCTCTCCATGGAGCCTACAGCATCAAGAAAGTCCGCACGGTCATTATCCACCCGAAAGCGCTCTGGAGTTGAAGGGACCTCCTCAGAAACACTCTTTGCGGTGTCCGCTTCCTCAATAACAACTCCAGACAGCGGTTCAACTCCAAGTAAGTCCATCTCATCAGCAAATGAATGCTGTTCTTCGGAGACCGTCAGTTTTTTAGTCCCTGTCTCTGCTGATTCGACATAAGATTTTACCGGCTGGGCCTCATTAGCTGTCGATTGTGGTTTCTGCTCCGCGAACGCAGACAGCCCCTTCAAACTCTTGAAGGGGCTGCTGGAAAAATTTTGTGGTAACGGGATTTTCTGCTTAGAAGACTTCTTTTGGGCCATTATCTTCTAACAACCTTACGTCGACCCTGCATTGCCTTGGTTTGCTTGCGGATCATGGCGCTCTGCTTCTCCAGTTGAAACTGAGACCATTGATCGCCGTAGCCCTGCATCTTCATTTTGCCACCAGCCTTGAGTGCTTCGAGGTTGGCTGCCATCAGCTCGTCACCCTTGATCTTCTTCAAACCCTTTTCCATGATGGTGACGGCTTTATTATGGTCGCCGATCTTATCCAGACAGAAGGCATAAAGGCTCCAGAGGAGAGGTTCTCTGCGGGTTCCTGCAACCGTCTTATCAAAGGTGGCGATCATCTTTTTCGGTTGGTTGCGTTTCATCTGAATAATCGCCAGCATCGCCATGGCAACCCAGTGGCGCACAAAGCCCTTCTCGAGATAATCGTAGGCCTTTTTAAAATCCCGACGCAGGTAGTAGACCATGCCAATCTGGGAATTCATCTGCTTGTGAATGAAAAATTGCCAGTAAGCGTACTTTTTCTGTACTGCTTCCAGCTTGTGGACTGCCGCGTCCGGACGATTGGACATGATGTCTTTTTGCACCGCGTCCATGGCATCGCCGACCCGTTTCATGACCTGCTTGAGCATGACGATATAGATGAGCGTGAAAGCGACCATAGCGGTAATTATTGAAACAATCGGGGGTAAACTGGTGGTCAGATAAAGTGCGCCTCCGAAGAGAGTGGCGACGGCAAGTGAGATAATGACTGACAACATGGGTACGTGATCCTTTCAAGAGGGCTTTGAAACTGCGCATTCTATCAGCCTGTTGTGATGTTGTCAAAGTAAACGGCGGGCAAATTTGAGAGTTGTGCGCTATGCTAATAAAATCAAAAGCAACACCGTCGGGGCGCGTCCCGACAGACGCCTTACTTTTTACAACGCCAAAGAAAGTCACCCGGCTGTCGGCCGGGACCGACGGTTTTGACCTTAAAACCAGTAACCGGTGGCTAGTGACCATCCCCCATCCAAGGATGAACAACAACCCTATCTATACCAAGTTCCTGAAGGTTATCCGGCAGATGCTCATTGCACAGAAACTGAGTGTTACCATCCTGGTAGAGGAGAGTTTTTGTCTCACTCGTCCGCAGGGTGAAAATTTCGCCGCAAGGGGTGGGACACGACCCAAACTCATTACCAGGGTGAAATGGGCAATTGCGACTGGAGGTAACCATGGCATAAGGAAGATGCAGCGAACTCTTTAATGTATCGGACAAAGGAGCCAACCCCTGGAGGAGATTATCCTGTTCAATCCGCTTGATCCTCTGCTCGTCAAGGAGTTCCACAGCATCACGATTGTGCCATGATCCGCGTTGGAAGTAATCTGTCTGCTCTTGGGTCAACATCATGTCGAGGATACGCGGGCCACGCTTTTGCCCGGATAGCGCCCGACCCAGAATGACGATCAAGTCATCACGAACGGCACGGACCAGTTCAAGCGCCCCCCAGTCTGATACTAAAACCTCGTCACCGGCATCAAGCTCCGGCAGAACTTTTTTCAGGATGTCTTCCAGGCGCAGACGTTCATCTTCACCAAGTACTGGGGTGGCTAAGGTAAAATGCCATCCCGCATTGCGAGTCCACTCTCTGGCAGCAAGAATCTTTTCGGGTGATGACAGTCGCCAGAAACAAAACTCCGCGCCATAATAAAGACGGGAGCAACCTGCAGGCGGCTCTCCGGGGAGATCATGTAGAAAACAAGCATGTTCCAGCTCAGCCACGACTGTCGCTGCTCACGTGCAAGGTCAGGCGATCACCTGGTTGCAGTACATGGTTTTTGGCCAGGTTGTTCCAGCTGCGGATCTGGCGTGTCTTTACAGCAAACTCACGTCCGATCGCCCACAAGGTATCGCCAGAGCGAACTTTGTAGACCACTTTTTTCAAAGGTCCAGAGTTCTTGACCGTAGCGATTTGCACCTTGGATTTTCTGGCCGAAGTAGCCTTGGAGGAGACAATCAGTCGCTGTCCAGGTCGGATGACATTGCTCCATCCGAGCCTGTTCCAGACCCGTAATTGCTTTTCCGTAACGCCGAACTTACGAGAAATCTTCCAGAGTGAATCACCAGAACGAACCTTGTAGGATGAGCGTCGTGATCGTTTATAGTCATCCTTAAGTGCTGCCAGAGGGGTCGACCCGCTTGAGTCCGGATTCAAGGGCAAAATTAAGTTTGTACCAATTTGCAGGGCCCGTACATTACGAACACTGTTGAGACGCTTGATATCCTGCACCCGAACACCATAACGATACGACAGAGCCAGCAAGGTATCACCCGACTTGACCTTGTGACGCACATAGTTGGCCCGCTGGCGTTTGGGCAACTGGGCATATTTTTCAGAAAAAACATCCTGAGTGCCAACCGGCAGGCGCACCAGGTAATCCTTCGCTGCAGGTGGTGTACTCCAACGCTTTAATTCCGGATTGAGCTTTTTGATCGTTTGGTAATCAGCACCGCTCAGTCTGGCAATAACTTCAAGATCGGTACTGCTTGGTAGTGATAGGGTTTCATAAACCAACGGCTCTTGATATTCAATTTCGGTGAAGCCATATTTCTCTGGCTGCTTGGCAATGATCAATACCGCCATCAGTTTGGGAAGGTAGTTTTTGGTCTCGGTTTTCAGGTATCGGCCACGACTGAGCTCCCAGAAATCTCTGGTCTTGTACCGCTTGATCGCCTGGCGGAGTTTGCCAGGACCAGCATTGTAAGATGGTACCGCCAGATACCAGTCACCATCAAAATCAGCATAAAGATCTGCGAGGAAGCGAGCCGCTGCACGCGTTGCTTTCTCTGGATCGCGACGCTCATCGTGCCACCAGTCATTTTGCAGACCATAGCGACGACCGGTGCTGGAGATGAACTGCCATGGACCAACTGCGTGAGCCCAACTGTAAGCCTTGTCATTAAAGCCCGACTCAACCATTGCCAGGTATGCCAGGTCTTGCGGCAAACCGGCCTCGGCAAAAATTTCGCGCATCATCGGCAGATAACGACCGGAACGCTCTAGCCAGATTTTGAATGTTTTGTGCGCCCGGCCACTGAAGTAATCGATGAAATAACGAACTTTTTCATTTTCCACCACTGGAAAATCGTAGACCGGCTCCTCGAGAACAACCGTTTGCCCTGGATCTTCCGGTGGCACCTGATCTTCACCTTGCAGTAATTGGTTGTCGGCCAGAGTCTCGGCATCAAAAGAATCGTTCTTTTCCATCTCTACGTCTACTGTCAGGCTGTCCTGGGTCACTTCTTTATTAATCGAAGAGGGTGTCATCGTTTCGACGACATTCCGTGGTTGCTCAACCGCTGGCGGCGCAGTCACCTGTTCAGATGAAGGATTAGAAAAAAGAGGAGAGGAAGCACACCCGGCCAGAGCAAGAACCGACAGGCAGAAGATCAAGAGTCTAAAAAAACGCATCAATAAAACCTCCGAAAACAGCCACAGACTACACGAAGGAAGCGGTGGGTGTCAAAGTGAAAAGCTATCCAGCTTTAAGGCCTTACAGCCCTGCAGCCTTACTACCTTAAAGCCCTGAAGGCTTACCAAAATAGCCTATATATCCATGTTGCCACGGATATCCTCTCCCCAACAACGCTCTTCCATTTCACCCAGCAGATCAACAAAGGTTTTCCGCTGGCGCGCACTGACGGCAATCGCTTCATAACGCCTACATAGAGGAGCGATCTCTTCGCTGGGAATCAGGTCGATCTTGTTGAAGACCAGCAGTCGGGGGATTTCGTGAAGATCAAGATCCTGGAGTATGCGATCAACAGCACAGATCTGATCTTCGAAGCACGGATTGGAAATATCAACCACATGTAAGAGCAAGTGAGCGTCAACCAGCTCTTCCAGGGTTGCCTTGAATGCTCCCAGCAGACTTTTCGGTAACTGCCTGATGAAGCCAACGGTGTCGGTGATAATCACCTCACGTTCTTTGGGAAAACGCAGGCGACGGGTCGAGGTATCCAATGTGGCAAAGAGCAGATCCTCGGTAAAGACCTCACTCTGGGTCAGGGCATTGAGCAGAGTCGATTTGCCCACATTAGTATAACCGACGATTGAGACAATCGGTATACCGGTTCTGATCCGTCGCTGCCGTCGTTGCAGGCGACCTTTGCCAAGTGAAGCAAGTTGCTTTTCCAGCCGGCTGATTCGATCACGAATCCGTCGACGGTCCGTTTCCAGCTTGGTTTCGCCAGGGCCACGGCCACCGATACCGCCCATCAGACGCGACATGGCCATTCCCTTACCACTCAGGCGTGGCAGTATGTACTTAAGCTGTGCCAGTTCTACCTGGACCTTGCCATCAAGGGTGTGTGCGCGGCGAGCAAAGATATCGAGGATCAACTGGCTGCGGTCGATGACCTTAAGATCAGTCATAGCGGCAATTGTTCGTGCTTGAATCGGGCTGAGATCCTGATCAAATACCAGCAAAGTTGCTCCCTTGTGCAAGGCGCTGATGACAACTTCCTTCAGCTTGCCCTCCCCCATTAAACTTTTTGGATTCAGCTTTCGCGAACGCTGCATAATGCGATCAAGGACGACCACATCGGCGGTGCGGGCCAGTTCAGCCAATTCGTCCATGGCGTATTCAGCTTCGTGTCGCGGTGCTTGGGTCACGGAAAGCAAAATCGCTCTTTCTCGACTATCACTCAGATCTATCGTTTCTGAACGGGAGTGTTCAAGCTCCGTATCAAGGGCACGGACAAATGACCCAAAATCAAGATCCCAGTTGTAAACCGATGGAACCCGCTGCAATAGTTGAATCTGACCCTTGGGATCAGGCGGGATCAGGTGAGCAAAGTGTACTTCACCAGGCAAACCGTCATCACCAACCGCCAGACTTACCATCATGTCAAGCCGTAGCAGTGCCAGGTCATTGAGATCGTCCTGAGACAAAGGCTCGCCCTTGAGGTGAGTATGAATGCAGCGCAAACCTCGCAGACCGCTGCGACCAAGGCCAAATATAGTCAGGTCAGGGATAACAATCTCTCGGTCATCACCAAGGATGACATACTTCACCACACCACTGCGGTCGATAATCAGACCAACCTGGCGGCGTAATTCCCGAGACTGCTCTGTCAGATAACGAGCCAGTTCATGGGTAATCACTTCACCAGCAGGGAGTCGCCGCTGGTAGATTCTTTCAAGGGCCTTGATCTGGCTTGATTTGAGGCCTGTTGTATTGCCGTGAATCATAAAAATCCGTGATTTATAAACTGTAGGGGCCGTAGGGGCTAAGCAAGTTTCATCTGCTTCGCCCATTTTCGTACTCCGCCGTAACAACAAGGGCGAAGCAGGTGAGACGTTTGCTTCTCCCTTACGAGAGATACGAAATAGGGGGCAGGCACTTTCTCAATTTTCTACACAAAAAAGGCCCGACGAGGGCCTTTTTTGATTATTGATTACGGTAAGAGATGATCATTCCGCTGAGATATTGAAGCCACCGTCGACATAGTGAATTTCGCCGGTAACCCCGGTAGCGAGATCAGAGAGCAGGTAGAGGCTGGCCTTGCCGACTTCATCCTGGCTCACCGTACGCCGTAACGGACTGCGTTCTTCCATAGTGCGCAACTTTTCATTGAAGTTGCCGACACCGGATGCGGCCAGAGTTTTAATCGGCCCGGCGGAGACTGCGTTGACCCGGATTTTCTGGGGGCCAAGCTCTGCGGCCAAATAACGAACTGAGGCTTCCAGGGCAGCCTTGGCGACACCCATTACATTGTAACCGGGGACTGCCATCACAGCACCCAGATAGGTCATGGTGACGATACTGCCACCCTCCGGCATCAAAGGTAGAGCATATCTGGTCATGGCAACCAGCGAATAGGCACTGATATCCATGGCCAGCGAAAAACCTTCACGACTGGCCTGACTGAAGGGCTTTTTCAGCTCGCCCCGATTGGCAAAAGCGACCGCATGCACGACAAAATCAATCGTTCCCCATTGCTGCTCAAGCTCTGTAAAAACGGCAGCAATCTCATCATCAGAGCCAACATCACATGGCAGAATGATCTTGGAACCCAGGCTTTCAGCAAGTGGACGTACACGCTTTTCAAGAGCTTCATTCAGGTAGGTAAAAGCCAGTTCAGCACCGGCCTCGTGCAGTTGCTGGGCAATACCCCAGGCAATACTTCTATTGTTAGCGACCCCGAAAATAACGCCGCGCTTGCCATCCATCAAACCCATGAATCATTTCTCCTCTATATTTGACCCGAAATAGTAAACTCGTTGCTGACTAACAGTCATTCATTCGGATTTGAACATTCGCTGGTTTCTTATCAGATAGGCGCGTTGAAAGCAAGGCTTTGCCACAAGCGATTCATTTCTTTGCTGGCTGCGCAACATTTTCACCAATCAACTTCAACAATGCCTCAGCCTTTTTATATCCGGAGAGGACCAACCCGTCAGGCAGTACCAACGTCGGAGTCGAACGGATGCCGAGATCTCCGACCAGGGCCAGCGTTTGATCAACCACCGGCGTATCGCAACTTGCTGGTGGCACCGGCTTACCGGCAAAACTGGCTTCAAGGAACTCCATTGACTTGCTGCAAACAATGCTCTTCGAAATCTCGTAAGCATTGGGATGCATTTTGAGCGGGAAGAGCTTGATCAGAAAGGCAATCTCAGGATCACGCCGAACAACCTCTTTAAGCTCAGTATGGAGTTTTTTACAATAGGGGCATTCCGGGTCAGTAAAGACAATCACCTTGGTTTTGGCCGTCGGCTTGCCAAGCAGAAGTGCGTCCTGCAGAGGAATTCTGCCAATATCTATTTTGTTCATCCGGGCGCTACGCTGCCGAGTAAGGTTTTGCTTGTCATTCAAGCGGAGCACGTTGCCGGTGAACAGATATTGCTTGGAAAAATCAATATAGACCGGCAGTTTCTGTTGGCCCTTTTCCACTTCCACCACCCACATACCTGGGATTTCTGCGAATTCCACGCGATTAACCTTATCAACCATACCACCGAGCAGTTGTTTGGTTTCTTCCATGGTAATACTGTGACAATCGGCACAGGAGCCAGCGCCACAACCATCAGCAGACATGGCAAAAGCATTGTGAGTGACAAAAAGCAGGCAGATAAGAATAAATAAAAAACGCATGATGGTCCGTCCTTCTCCGACACGGGGGCCAGCAGATATTTGACATAATTGTATACGCATACTAACGAATACTGGCCCAATTAGACAAGTGCGAACTATAAAAAAGTTGAAATGATTAACATCTTCATTGATCTCTCGCCAGAACAGCCTTTTGTGTTCTATCAAGGCACTGAAAACATTGGAGAATCATCAGTAGAGACAACCTAATTAATCACTGACAGAATTACGCCAGCGAATCTACTGCTAACTTATATTTTGGATCCTCCATGTAATTTACATCGATAATCGAAGATGCATTATCAAGAAGCTTGCGGCAGTCCTCACTTAAATAACGAAGTCGCACGATTTTTCCCACTTTAGCATATCTTTCTGTAAGCTTATTCAACGCTTCAATGGCAGAGTGATCAACCACTCTTGATTCCCTGAAATCAATGATGACCTCCTGTGGATCATTCAAGATATCAAATTTTTCCTGAAATACGGCTATAGAACCGAAAAACAGCGGGCCAAAAATCTCATAATGCTTCACACCATATTCGTCTACATGTTTTCTTGCTCGAATTCGTGTGGCATTTTCCCAAGCAAATACAAGCGCAGAAACCACCACCCCGATAAAAACCGCCACCGCCAGGTTATGATAAATAACTGTTACAGAAGCAACCAGCACCATCACAAACACGTCAGCGACAGGAACCTTACGAAGAATACTCAAACTGGCCCATTCAAAGGTACCGATAGCCACCATAATCATTAGACCTGTCAATGCCGCCATCGGGATCCTTTCAATCAGTGACGCACCGAAAAGAATGAAGAGAAGCAGCGCAATAGCTGCCACAATTCCCGATAAACGCTTGCGGCCACCAGAACTGACATTGATAATACTTTGGCCGATCATCGCACAGCCCCCCATGCCACCAAAAAATCCTGTAACCAAATTAGCCGCACCTTGGGCAAGACATTCCTTATTGCCACGCCCGCGGGTTTCGGTCATTTCATCGATGACTGTCAAGGTCAACAGACTTTCGATTAAGCCAACCAAAGCCATGATCAATGAGTAAGGAAAAACGATCGCAAGGGTCTCAAAGTTCAAAGGCACCACCGGTAGATGAAACTCTGGCAAGCCACCTGCAATCGAAGCAATATCACCCACGGTTCGGGTTGGAATTTCAAAAAATATGACGACCATCGAAACAACTGTAATCGCTGCAAGTGAGGCTGGAATGGCCTTGGTAATTTTAGGTAAAAAGAAAATAATAGCCATCGTTACCAAGACAAAACCAATCATTATGAATAACGGCTGACCCGTTAGCCAGAAAGATTGATTATCAGCACCAACACCCTTGAATTGTTCGAGTTGTGACAAAAAAATCACAATAGCCAAGCCATTGACAAAGCCAAACATCACCGGATGCGGCACCAAGCGGATGAATTTTCCCAGCCGCAGAAAGCCAACACACATTTGCAGAATACCCATCACGATAACGGCAAAGAACAAGTATTCTACGCCATGCGTGGCAACCAAACTGACAATAACCACTGCAATTGCACCAGTTGCGCCGGAAATCATTCCCGGCCTGCCCCCCATAAGTGCTGTAATAAGACCGATGATGAATGCTGAATAAAGTCCAATCAGGGGGCTTACATTAGCAATGAGTGAAAAAGCTATGGCTTCTGGAACCAAAGCGAGAGCGACCGTCAGTCCAGACAGGATTTCATTTTTAGCGTTAAGCTGCGAATCTTTCATCGCATCAATAAATGACATTTGGTTCCATTCTTTCTGTTTCAAAGGTCTTTTAGCAGATTGCCCAATTTTGCCTCGCTTGGTGACATAAAAATCCACCGCATTCGAATAACTACTGATGCTGACAGCGAGATTATTCTGTTGGCAAAGGCGTTGTATAATATCTGGAGTCTGGTACTTATCAGGCAGTGGGCTACGTGGGAAACACTGATTGAGAAGAGTGCTGCAGAAACGAGCTGCTGTTAATAACAGGTTGTAATATCCAAATCAAGGTATTTGTTGTTTTCGAAAATGTGTGCAAAACAGAACGACGACAGAGTATGGTTTTAGAACGCCGGGGATTATCGGTTCCTTCGTCCAACAGCCTCATTAATCTCCTCCACACAGCGATACGGGATTTTCAGATTACCCCGCCCTGTCCCCATGACGACGCCACCCTTGATCGGTTGATGGAAATCAGAGCCGCCGGTCACTATCAAGTTTTTCCTGCGCGCCATGGTTATATAGCGATCAATGCCATTGTTACCAGCACTGGAACTGTACGCCTCCAGGCCATCTAGTCCCAAGGCAATAAACTCATCAAGCAATTTAGGGAGAAGTGCGTCACTGACGTCAATAAAGGGCGGATGGGCGAGAACAGCACAACCACCAGCATCGTGAATCAGGCGGATAGCTTCTTCAATAGGAAAGAAGCGTTTCGGCTCATTACAGGGCACCAGATAACGAACAAAAGCCTCCTCCATGTTAGGCACGCAACCGGCAGCAACCAAAGCCTGGCCGATATGTGGACGGCCAAGGGTCCCCCCTGCACGTTTTCTGACATCGACAAAGTCAAGTGGTTGAAGGTCTTCAGCCATCAAGCGCAAGTTTATGTTGGCCAAGATGCGTTCACTGCGCCCGGCCCGGAAGTTCCTGAACTCACCGAGCGCTTCCTGCAATGCGGCATTTTCATAATTGAAAGCATAGCCGAGAAGGTGCAAATCGTTTAGCTCTCGCCCGTCAAACTCTCGCCAAAGCGTAGAAAGCTCCACAGCCGAAATAATTTCGACACCATACTGCTGCCCGGCAACAAGAGCCTCCGGAATACCATCCACGTTATCGTGATCGGCCAGCGCAATTGCCCGCAAGCCGAGGATTGCCGCTTCAGCAACCAGTTGAGTCGGAGTAAGGACACCGTCGGAGAAGGTGCTGTGGAGGTGGAGGTCGACCAGGTCGGGCATTGTTATCACCTATGGTTGAGTTAGATGTGTCTGGTCATACTAGCACAGATCGCGAGACACGAGACACGAGACACGAGACACGAAAAGCAATCATGGCCTTAAAAGCGTGATAAACATTTCAGCACCCAAAGATTTTTCTGCCTTTGTCTTTCCGTTTTCCTCGTACCGCGTCCCTACCTTTAATATTGACATCCCCTTCCCGGCATGATTCCCTTTACATCATTAATCGATCCCTGCAACAGGACCCCATGAGCACTCTTCTCGAAGTCAGCAACCTACAAACCTTTTTTTTTACCGGCGACGGCCTTATTAAAGCCATTGCTGGCATTGATTTCACCATCGATCGTGGGGAAACCCTGGCATTGGTAGGCGAATCTGGCTGTGGTAAATCGATGACGGCCCTCTCCCTGTTGCGCCTGGTTCCTGAGCCTGGTCGCATTGTAGATGGCAACATCCTTTTCGATGGTATTGATCTGCTGCACATGCCTGAAGAAGAAATCCGCCGGATACGCGGCAATCGCATCGGTATGATTTTCCAGGAGCCAATGACCTCACTCAACCCGGTCTTCCGGATTGGCGACCAGATTATGGAAACCTTGCTGTTGCACCGCGGCTACGATAAACGCGAAGCCACAGAGCTGGCAGCAGAGCTGCTTCACAAGGTCGGCATCCCTGAGGCCAGACAACGGCTCAAAGAGTATCCCCACCAGCTTTCCGGCGGCATGCGCCAGCGGGTCATGATTGCAATGGCCCTGGCCTGCGATCCACAAGTACTGATTGCCGATGAACCAACAACAGCTCTGGATGTCACCATCCAGGCACAAATCATGGATCTGCTTGGCCAAATCAAGGCCGAGCGGGACATGGCCACGCTGCTGATTACTCACGATCTCGGCGTAGTCGCCGAAAATGCCGACCAGGTTGCCATCATGTATGCCGGGTTGATTATGGAAACAGCCCCGGTGAAAGAACTCTATGGCGATCCGCGACATCCTTACACTCGTGGTCTGCTGGCCTGTATCCCGCGCGTTGGTGAACGCCGGAAACGACTGGTTCCCATCGAGGGCAGTGTTCCCAGAGCTGGAGCTGCCGAGAAAGGCTGCTCTTTCCTCGAACGCTGCCCAGAGACCTTCGCTCCATGTCATGACAAACACCCACCACTCAAAGAAGTGCAGCCAGGTCACTGGGTGCGTTGCTGGCAGGTGCAATAATGTCAACACTGCTCAGTGTCGAAAATTTACACAAGGCCTTCCGTGTCAGTTCCAGCCGCCCCGGGGCACCGAAGCGGCTGCTCAAAGCTGTTGATGGCGTATCTTTTACGATCAAAGCTGGCGAAACCCTGGGTCTGGTTGGTGAATCCGGCTGCGGTAAATCGACTGCTGGCAAACTTTTGCTGCGTCTGATCGAACCAGACGACGGCATCATCCGCTTTGACGGCAAGACAGTGACCGGTATGGCCAAGCGTGAGCTAACAGCTCTGCGGCGCGACATGCAAATGATCTTTCAGGATCCCTACTCATCGCTAAACCCGCGTATGCGCGTCGGTGACATAATTGGCGAACCTCTGATCATACATGGACTGGCAAAGGGCCAGCAAGTCCGGGAACAGGTTCTTTCATTGATGACCAAGGTCGGCCTGAGCGCAGAACATTTTGATCGCTACCCGCATGAATTCTCAGGTGGCCAGCGCCAACGCATCGGCATCGCCCGCACCCTGGCTGTACAACCGCGCCTGATCGTCGCTGACGAACCAGTCTCGGCGCTCGACCTGTCCATTCAGGCCCAGATCATCAACCTGCTTAAAGATCTTCAGCAGGAATTCAGCTTAACCTACCTTTTCATTTCTCACGATCTTGGTGTTATTGAGCATGTCTGTGACAGAGTGGCAGTGATGTACCTGGGCAGAATCGTCGAAGTGGCAGATGCAGAGCTATTCTACTCGCAGCCACGCCACCCTTATAGCGAAGCGCTGCTTAACGCTGTACCAGTTCCAGACCCACAGAATGTCCGTCAACACCAGATATTGAAAGGCGAGATCCCCTCGCCGATTGACCCGCCAAGTGGCTGCCATTTCCATCCACGCTGTCCTTATGTACAGGAGATCTGTCGACAGGAATATCCGTCACTCGTCGAGCAGGCACCGACGCACCAGTCAGCTTGTCATTTCAGTAGCGAAGTTGGTCGCTTTCGGCAGAGCAGAAGCTGAACAGTTATAAAGACCGTCAATCAAAAACACAATCTGCATATCACCACTGTAAAATTGACAAAACTCAGAACCGACGCATAATGTATATCAAAAGCGTCATATATCATATTCCACTGGCATATTTTAAGTAAGTCCAAACACATTCTTTAGTCTTAAGCAAAAAGGAGCTCGTATGAAAACGACAGAAGCCATACATTCACGTCGATCTGTCAAACATTTCGATGCAAACCATAGTCTTACCGCTGAAGAAACGAATGAGATTTTGTCCTTGGCTATTCTTTCACCAACAGCTTTTAATATTCAAAACTGGCGTTTTGTTATCGTTGATGATCCTGACTTGAGAAAGAAAATCAGAGGGGTAGCCTGGGATCAATCACAAGTGACCGACACCTCTATGTTTATTGTCCTTTGTGCAGATTTGAAGGCATGGGAAAAGGACCCTGGGCGTTATTGGGTAAATGCACCAAAAGAAGTTAAAGAATTTATGCTTCCAGCAATAGACAATTATTATCGCGGTAAAGATCAGGTGCAAAGAGATGAAGCTATGCGCTCCTGTGGCATTGTTGCGCAAACTATAATGCTTGCCGCAAAATCATTGGGGCACGACTCCTGTCCTATGGACGGTTTCGATTTTGACAAAGTTGCACAGCTGATTCGCCTCCCGGATGATCATGTCATTACCATGTTTGTCGCCATTGGCAAGGGTACGAAAGAGACCTGGCCGCGACCAGGGCAACTCAGCCTTGATGATGTGGTCGTAAAGAATGTGTTTGCGTAAAAAGCATACGAGACAGGAGGAATAATGGGAAAGGAAACTGTAGCAGTCTATTGGGATTTTGAGAATATTCATGCCAGCCTGTACGACTCTGCCAACGGAAGCGGCAGCTACGGTCGGACTCAAAACAGGAGCAAGCAGCAAGACTTGCTGCTTGATGTGCAAGCGCTATATGATTTTGCAACGACATACGGCAATGTGGCAATCAACAAGGCCTATTGCAATTGGCAATGGTTTGCAAAATACCGTCATTCCCTGCTTAAATGTGCGGTCGAATTGATCCAGATATTCCCTCCCGGGGCTTCAGCAAAAAATGGAGCCGATATTAAATTGTCTCTTGATGCCATTGAAGATGTGCTGAGATTCCCGCATATTTCCTCAATTATTGTCATCGGTGGTGATAGTGACTTTATTCCCCTCGCACAAAAAATTAAGGCAGCGGGCAAAGACCTGATTGGTATCGGCTGTAAATCATCAACCAATCAGCATTGGGCTAACAGCTGCTCCGACTTCAAATATTACGAGTCTTTCGTCCTTGACAGCCAGACAGAGGAAAGTATTGAAGAGGATGAATCGGACATGATAAAGATCAAGGATCCGGTTGAACTTCTATCAAAAGCAATCAGACAAATAGCCAAGAAAACTGGTGATGAGTGGGTTGTCAAAGCAGCTATCAGGCCTGTCGTGAAACGCCTTGATCCTACTTTTGATGAATCAAACTATGAATGCAAAACATTCGCAGAACTGCTTAAGAAATACCCTGGGAGCTTCAAGATAAAACAAGGAGAACACGACCATTTAGTCAGTTTGATCGCATAGCGATAGTCGCCAAGAAAGGGTGGCAGCTGTTTAAAATTTCACACTACATAACTGGAGATATTTTCATGCCGAGTTTTGATATAGTTTTTAAAATTGACATGCAGGAGGTCGATAATGCCGTTAACCAGGCCCGCAAGGAAATCAATCAGCGCTACGATTTCAAAGGGACACACAATGAGATCAACCTGGAAAAAGATTGCATCGTTATTTTGGCCGCCGATGACTATAAACTGACCGCAGTGGTTGATATCTTGCGCGGTAAGCTGGCACGTCGCAGTGTTTCTCCCAGCTGTCTTGAGTTTGGCAAAAAAGAACCGGCCTCACTCGGTGCCATGCGCCAGCGTGTCACTCTTCTCCAGGGAATAGACAAGGAACGGGGCAAGGAGATCGTCAAAGCGATCAAAGAGAGCAAGCACAAAGTTCAGGCCCAAATTATGGATGATCAGGTACGCGTAAACGGTAAGAAGATCGATAACCTGCAGGACGTCATTCAACTACTCAAAGGCAAGGATTTCGGAATCGACCTGCAGTTTATTAATATGCGGAGTTGAGCGATGCTGTACAGGATTCCCTGGTTGACATGAGCGTGCCATAAGTGGCACAATCCGTACCATTAATCATCCAAGGAGTACTATGGGTCCGGTTATCACCGTCAAGGAAAATTGTCGCAAATGTTACGCTTGTGTTCGTAATTGCCCTGTCAATGCAATCCGCGTTCATCGTAATTATGCCGAGGTCATCAGTGACCGCTGCATCGGTTGCGGCAATTGCGTTAATAGCTGTTCGCAAAAAGCCAAAGTTATTGCCGATCATATCGACGAATGCAAACAGCTACTTGCCACCGACACCCCGCCGATAGCCATCCTCGGTTGTTCACATCCGGCCTTTTTCAACGATATTCGTTCTGGACAACTGGTCACCGGCCTGCGTCGACTCGGTTTTGCTGAAGTCCACGAGGGTGTCGCTGGAGTCGATCTGATCCGGGAAAGCTACCACCAAAAACTGGAGCAGGATCAACCCTACCCCCTGATAACAACTCATTGCCCGACGATTATCGATCTAATCGAAAAACATTACCCACAATTACTCAAAAACATGACCGGCACTGTCTCACCAATGGTGGCCATTGGGCGCTTTATCAAGAGTCGCACCACAAGCGAAACCCCGATTGTCTACATCAGTTCCTGCATTGCTGGCAAGGCTGAGATTACTGCCAAACAAAGCGCAGGCGCTATCGATTGCGTCATTTCTTACCTGGAATTGAGCCAGATGATCAAGGAGCGCAAACTTGATCTGCAGCGACTGGGCGAAACTGCTTTTGACGGCATGCAACCTAAGCATGGGCGCCTTTTTGCAATCTCTGGTGGACCATTAAACTCATTTGATATTGCCAACAAAATCACCAATCATGATTATGTGGAAACTGAAGGCGAAGAGAACTCGATGGAAGTAATCGTGGACCTTGCAGCTGGTCGAATCTCACCTAAAGTGGTTGACCTTCGCTTCTGCAATGGCGGTTGTATTGGCGGCCCGGGTAAGAATAACCGCCTGACCACCTTCTCTAAACGCAACCTGATTATCAAACACCACCAGGACCAGGATCTTTATTATCGAACCAAGTCGACCTACCTTGATGACAAACCATGGCCTGATGTAACCAGAACCTTCTCCAACAAATACGAACGACCGAAAACCCCCAGTAACGAGCGTTTGCATCAAATTCTTCAGGCAACTGATAAATATGAAACTGAAGACGAGCTAAACTGCGGCGCTTGCGGCTACACAACTTGTCGTGAGCACGCTGTTGCTGTGTACCGCGAACTGGCTGAACGCGACATGTGCCTCCCCTATTCCCTGAAGCGCCTCAAAGAGGATCATGTCAAACTTACCCAGAAATACGAACTTGCCCAACGTGCCCTGAAACAGGAATTTGGCGAAACATCCATTATTTGCAAGGATCAACGTACCAGAGAAGTCATCAGACTAATTCATCAGGTTGGTCCGACACCGACCACAGTATTGATTCGCGGTGAAAGCGGTACGGGTAAAGAACTGACAGCCCGTGCCATCCATGCACAAAGCCAACGCTCAGACAAACCACTCGTCACCGTAAATTGTACAACCCTGACTGACAGCCTGCTTGAAAGCGAACTCTTCGGTCACAGGAAAGGAGCCTTCACGGGTGCAATCAGCGAAAAGCGCGGCATCTTCGAAGCAGCCAACGGTGGCACTATATTCCTCGATGAAATTGGTGACATTACACCTAAACTGCAGGCAGAGCTATTGCGCGTTCTAGACAGCGGAGAAATCAGACCGGTTGGCGGCGACACATCAACCAAGGTGGATGTACGCCTGATAGCAGCAACCAATCGCAATCTCGACCAGGGTGTAGCAGAAGGATGGTTTCGCGAAGACCTCTTTTATCGACTGAATGTTTTTACCATCACCATGCCTCCATTGCGAAGTCGACTCGACTCACTAGATGAATTGATTCAAGCATTTATTGCCAAAGCCAGCACCCGGGTCAACAAGACCCTGTCCGGGATAGAGGAACGTGCGATTCAAGCCATGCGCCAATATCATTGGCCCGGCAATATACGTGAATTGCAGAACATCATCGAACGCGCGGCAGTATTAACGCACGACGAGATTATCCGACTGGAGAACCTGCCTGTTATCTTTGGTGAACTGGTCTTGCAGTCTCCAGACAAAGCGAGCCAGAACAACTTGCGCAGTCAACGTCAGAAGCATGTTAACGAGGTTGAAAAAAACCTCTTAACACGATATTTACGTGAGGCTGAAGGAAATGTCTCCTCTGCGGCACGCCTTGCCGAAATTCCGAGACGCACTTTTTACCGAATGCTTAATCGCAATGGACTTAACGGCGCAAATTTTAAAACATGAAACGGTTCTAAGGCAATTTTTGTCACCGTTCCCACGACTAGTGCGCCACGGATGGCACAGTCATTTCGCCTAAGATTGGCGAGTTTCCCCCTTTCAGGCTGCTTACCGTGCCATACGTGGCACAGTCTGCATCAAGACCAGCCAACCAACAAACACCAAGGAAACCAATGATAACAACCAGTTAAAGCTATCTACAGCCAACGAACAATCCTGGCACAGTAATTGCTGCGGTTAGCTAGGCAACTGTCTAGGGATATCAGTATTCCACACAAAGGATTTCTGTTCCCTTGTTTGCGCCGCCACGGGACCTCTCTCCCCCGGGCGGCGTTTTTTTGTTGAGTTAAGAGGAACAAAAAAAGGGTTACGTATCTTGCGTACCCCCTTTATATCCAGGAGCCTGCACGACAATAAGGGGCGAAGTGAAAACCCCGAAGCTTGAGAACTAGATTTTGGCTTGTTTGAGAGTAATAGCAATAGATATTGATCGAAAAGGAGCTGAAATATGGGCCAAACAGCCGGATTTGCAGCCGGATCATGGATAGTCCGACAGCCTCCTAGATTTGTTAATAGAGTTATCTGTTTTGCCATGAGGTGTACAACGCTCGAGAGCGTATACAGCGCATTGGCTATAGCATTAGTCGCTAATGTTAAAAGATATTGATGTGGGAAAAGTAAAGAAAAAGGGTTCACAAGATTAATTCTTGTAAACCCTTTAATTTTGCTTGGTGGAGCTAGACGGGATCGAACCGTCGACCTCTTGAATGCCATTCAAGCGCTCTCCCAGCTGAGCTATAGCCCCAAACAGGAGCAGATTTATAGCAGAGCAACCCTGGAGTGTCAACTGCTTTTTTGTGGTGCGTATTGCCTCTAAGGGTCACTTTTGATGTGCCACCGCTTGCTACGGGGAATGCATTGATGTCCTAAAATATTCAGAATTGACCAACGTCAAGATTCAGGAAGTACAGGTAGGCCATCCGCTGGATCCTCATTGATCTCTTGCCAGAGTTGTTCAATATCGCGAATCAGACCCAGATGTTCTGCATTGTTGATTGCATAATAGAGTGAACCAAAGGTGTTCTTCTGGTCTTCAAGAGCGACGTAAATCAAAGCAGCATGGTAGAGTAGAAGAGCCTTCTGGTCGGCGTTTCTGACTCGCTCCAAGGCCTTGTTCAGTAGACTGATAGCTATGTCGTATTGGCTGGACTGGTAGTAAAGGAAGGCAGCTAAATCGAGCCTCTCGACACTCTTCCCTGGCAACCGTTGTAGAAGTTCTTCGGCTTCATCCAGTTTGAAAAGGTGGTTGGCATCGATCAATGCCAGGCGATGCATGACTTGTATCTGGTCGGGATCGTCCTCGGGGACCATTTCGAGGGCTCTTTCGTAAGTGCGGCGGGCTTCTTTATCCTCATCGATACGTTCAAGGAGTTCTGCGCGGCGCAAATAATAACGACCAACAACAGGGTCTTTTAGGATTGCAATTGCGTACTGGTATGCTGCTGCTGCATAAGCTTTGCTCTGCACCAGTTGCTCTGCCTGATTAACCACCTCTTCAACCGGACGCTGGTCGTTCTTTATCGACACACCAGCACAACCACCAAGAAAGATGGTGAGGGTACATCCGATGAGGATAATGAGCCTGGCTATATGCAGCATACTTGGGACTGCAGTCCTTATTCTTTGATAATGTTAAAGAGTGATGCCAGTCAACTGAAAGAGCGCTTCCTGATACTTCTCCGAGGTCTTGTTGACGATTTCAGGTGGTAGCGGCGGCGGCGGTGCCTGTTTGTCCCAGTCGAGGGTCTCAAGGTAGTCGCGCACAAACTGTTTGTCGAAGCTCGACTGGGGGCCGCCCGGCTTATAGAGGTCCTTCGGCCAGAAACGTGACGAGTCGGGGGAAAGCGCTTCGTCGATCCAGATCAGACTGCCATCATCCATGAGGCCAAACTCAAACTTGGTGTCGGCAATAATGATGCCCTTTTCCCAGGCAAAGTCACGAGCACGACTGTAAATCTCCAGGGTTTTATCGCGAACCCGTTCGGCAATCTCCAGGCCGCAGAGCCTGACCGCTTCATCAAAGGAGATGTTCTCATCATGCTCACCAAGTTCCGCCTTGGTAGAGGGAGTAAAGATCGGCTCAGCAAGTTGAGCACTCTCGAGAAGGTTTTCCGGCAGAGTGATGCCGCAGATGCTGCCCTGCTGCTGGTACTCCTTCCAGCCCGAACCTGAGACATAACCACGCACGATACATTCGACCGGCAAGGGACGAGCTTTCTTGACCAGCATCGTGCGTCCTTCGAGTTGATCGCGGTAGGCATGGGTCACCGCAGGGAAGTCGCTGACTTCGGTTGCAATGATATGATTCGGGATTATATCGGCCATCCGGTTGAACCAGAATATCGAAATCTGGTTAAGAACCTGACCTTTCTTTGGGATGCCCTCATTCATGATGACATCAAAGGCGGAGAGACGGTCAGATGTTACAATCAGAAGGTTCTCACCGAGATCGTAGATGTCGCGGACTTTGCCGCGATTAACCATTTTCAGTTCAGGCAGATTACTTTCGAGGACGATCGCACTCATAAATTTATTTCTCCTTGTTCAACATGTCCTGGACGCGTGGGGCGATCACTATAGTTGCTACACTGCGGAGATCGGCAAGACGCTTCTCGACCGCCTCCTTCTGCTTTCGACTGAGGATCGACTTGTGGAGTTCCTGGCGTTTGGCCTCATCAAGTTTCGTCAGGTCAGCAGCAATGTGCTCTTTAAGTTCAACAACAACAAAATGGTTCTGTATCTCGAAGAGCTGATCAATGTCAGGCTGCCCTTCGTCCAGTTTAAAGGCTGCAGTAGACAGCTCCTCAGACGAGCCAATGCGCGGCACGAAGGGGCTGTAAGTGCGGGTGAACTCACCGGTTTCCTCAACCTTGTAATTGGCTTTTTTGGCCAGCTTGTTCAAGTTGCCACCATCACGCAGATCTTCGACCAGCTTCTCGGCAGCAGCACGGGCAAGCTTGGATGCCTCAGATGCCCGGTATGATGCCGTGACCATATCTTTAACGTCGGTGAATTCCGGGATATGACTGGCAATCCTTTCCTTAATACCGAAGAGGATGATGCCATTATCAGTGACGACAGGTCTTGCCAACTTGCCATCTGCCAGGAGAAGAGCGAGATTGATAATCTCTTTATTGCGGCCGATGCCATCGATATAACCATCACGAGCAAAGGGTCCGGTCTCCTTGAGGCCGAGTTCATTGGCGACAGCTGCTGCGTCCAGATCGCCTGTCTTTTGATTGATGTTGTACGCATCCATAGCTTTTTCGTAAGCCAACTGCTGTGCCTTCTCGGCGCGCACCCCTTCTTTGACCTCAACTATGGCGTCTTCCATAGAGCGGACACCAGGCTCGGTATATTCTTCAACCTTGATAATATGATAGCCAAAAGTGGTTTCCACCAGATCACTAATATCACCAGGCTTCATACTGAAGGCCGCTTGCTCAAAGGGCTTGACCATCGAGCCGCGGGTGAAATAGCCGAGGCTACCACCATTGACCGCACTGGCTTTGTCGTCAGAGTTGATTCGGGCCAGTTCGGCAAAATCTTTTCCAGCTTTGGCTTCTTCCAGCAGTTTTTCGGCAAAAGCACGTTTTTTTTCACGGGTCTGCTCGTCCGCATCTGCATCGACTTTGATCAAAATATGCGAGGCTTTGATCTTCTCGAGAATTTCAAACTGGTCGAGGTGGCGACGATAGAATTTTTTCAGGTCGTTCTCTTCGAACGTCACATCTTCAAGATAACGTTGAGGCTCGAATTGCAGATAACGTATGGAAACCATTTCCGCAACGCGAAAGACTTCCTGCCGTTCTTTGAAATAGGCTTCCAAAGCCTCCTCTGAGACTTTGACTTTCTTCTCGAAGGCTGCCGGAGTCAGGCTGACAAAATTGAGATTGATCTTCTCGTTGTTTTTGCGGAATTCATCCTCGACATCTGCATCATTGACGGTGACGCCAGAGTAGATACTCTCACGAACCTTATTGCTGATCAATTCGTTACGCTGCATGGCTTCAAATGCATCGCTGTCCAGACGCTGGTAGGCAAGGACCTGAAGGTAGCGGTCTTTACTGAATACACCGTTCTCCTGAAAAGCTGGAATCTGAGCTATTGTATCGACCAGCTCTTTATCGCTAACATCAAATTGGAGTCGCTCTGCCTCCTCCTGCAAAAGTGCCTGATCGATCATGCTGTTGATCGATTGCCCTGCAAGTTTCAGTTGTTTCTCCAGAGCCGGGGTAAACTGGTCCTTGTAAATGTTCTGATAAAGCTGGTAGAGATTGCTGTAGCTTGACTGGAAGTCACTAAAGGCGATTACCTTGCCATTGACTACAGCAGCTTCGGCGGTTGTGTCTTCGCCACTCGGACCGCCGGGGGAAGAGAGCATCGCATAGCCGATGACAAAGCTGAGAATGATGATGGCAAAAGCCAATTTAACAATGATTGATTTTTGTTGATTACGTACAAAGCCAAGCATGAGTCTGGAGTTCTCCTTGAAGCATTTTAGAGTATTTTTCAGTAAGGGACGAATGTTAGACAATCAACTGTAGAAATGCAACAGTTTTCCTTCTAATGTGTCTTTTACTGCTTGAAAAGAAGAAGGGCTTTTGCTAGTGTTAACAACGTTTTCCCGGCGTTGGCTGGGGTATTATTATATGTGAAAGGAGTTGCCACTTATTATGGTCAACTTGTTCGATGCAATATTAGGTATGTTTTCCAACGATCTGGCGATTGATCTGGGGACTGCAAACACCCTGGTTTATCTCAAGGGTAAGGGGATTGTCGTCAGTGAACCGTCAGTTGTAGCAGTGCAGAGCGACTCGGTTGGCCAAAAGAAAGTTCTGGCCGTCGGCTCGGAGGCTAAAAACATGCTCGGTCGTACCCCCGGTAGTATTGTCGCCATCCGGCCCATGAAAGATGGTGTCATTGCTGATTTCGATATTACTGAGGAAATGCTGCGCTATTTTATCCGCAAAATCCACAATCGCAGGGCTCTTATTCGTCCTCGAATTGTTATCTGTGTGCCCTCCGGAATTACCCAGGTTGAAAAGCGTGCTGTCAGAGAATCTGCCGAGTCGGCCGGGGCGCGCGAGGTTTACCTGATCGAAGAGCCGATGGCTGCTGCGATCGGTTCCGGTTTGCCGATCACCGAAGCTTCTGGTAATATGATCGTCGATATAGGTGGTGGCACTACCGAAGTTGCAGTCATTTCCCTGGCCGGCATTGTCTTCGCGAAAAGTGTTCGCGTCGGCGGCGACAAAATGGATGAGGCTCTGGCACAGTACCTCAAGCGCCAATATAATCTACTGATTGGTGAACGTACCGCTGAAGATATCAAAATCAGGATTGGTAGCGCTTACCCTGATTCTGTGACTTCGCCGTCAGAAGGCGGCAAGTGGGACACAATGGAGGTCAAGGGTCGCGACCTGGTCAGTGGTATTCCTAAAACCCTGGAAATTAACGCCGAGGAAATTCGAGATGCCCTTTCAGAACCGATTAATGCCATTGTTGAAGCGGTGCGCATTGCTCTTGAGCGGACACCTCCGGAGTTAGCAGCCGATATTGTTGACAAGGGCATTGTTCTCGCCGGTGGCGGTGCTCTTCTACGCAACCTCGATCAGTTGTTACGTGAGGAAACCGGTCTGCCGGTAGTTATTGCTGAAGACCCTCTCTCCTGCGTGGTCATTGGTTCCGGCAAGGTTCTTGATGAGCTGGATTTGCTCAAGCAGGTGACTGTGACCTCCTGATTGGCCCCGGGAAATGTTGTCACAGGCAATGATTTTGTGGCAGCTGTGATTTTTCAATACTTGAAAGAGGGCCTTGTGCCCTCTTTTTTTATGGGACTTGATGCATGTGGGAATGGTGGCAAAAAAATAGACCTCTGATGCTTGGTGCCATACTCCTTCTGGCTGCCTTGCTCTGGTATTCTGTCAGCCTGCGTCAGCAGGATGAAACGAACTTTCTGGAAAGCCTGGTGCTGCGTGTAACTGGTCCGGTACAGGCAGTTTGTAACCGAGGGATTGCCAGTGTTGCTGATATCTGGAGTCATTATCTCTACCTGGTTGATACTGCGGAAGACAGCCGTGCTTTACTTGAGGAGAATCTTACTCTACGTGCTGTAGTGGCGCTGAGTGACGAGATGCGCCTGGAAAATGAGAGGTTGCGCCTCCTGCTTGATTTCAAGGAAGCTCAGGAGTTGGTTACGCTGCCGGCCCTGGTGATTGCCGAGGATGCGTCCAGTTGGTTCCGTACCGTTACGATTGACAAAGGCAGCGAGCAGGGTGTTATCGAAGGGCTTCCAGTGGTGGTTGCGGAGGGAGTGGTTGGTCGTGTCGTACGCAGTAGCCCAGGGTACTCCAGGGTTTTGTTGATTACCGATGCCTCCTCGGCAGTAGCGAGCCTGCTGCAGGATAATCGGGCGCGTGGTATCTGTCGTGGTAATGGAGAGCAGCTGGTTTTCGATTTTGTCCTGCGTCAAGAGGATGTGGGAGTCGGCGACCGGGTGGTAACCAGTGGCATGGGTGGGGTCTTTCCTAAGGGCCTGGTGGTCGGTCGTGTGAAAAGCGTAAACCGACAGGAGTTCGGTCTTTTTCAGGAGATCGAAGTGACTCCGGCGGTTGACTTTTCCCACCTTGAAGAAGTCCTGGTCCTGTTGCGGAGCTTACAATGAGCCGGTCTTTGGTCTACCTGGCCATGGCGGGTGTTGCGGTTATCCTGCAAACGGTATTTCTGCCGCTATTGTTGCAGGGGTATTATAAACCTGATCTGATCCTGATCCTGGTTATCTATCTTGGTTTGCATGCAGAACCGTGGCGTGGTGGTCTGCTGGTTTACCTGATAGGTTGGTGTTACGACGGGGTTGCCGGTGTTTTTCTCGGTCTTAACGGGTTTGTCCTGCTTGGTATTTTTCTGGTCGTGCGTGGTGTCGTAACCCGGGTCAATGCAGAAAGTTCGCCACTGCTATTCCTGCTGGTTGCAGGTGGTACGGTTCTACAATTTGCACTGCAAGCCTTTGCTCTGGATTTTTTCAGCGAAGCGGCACGGATCTGGCCGCAAATGGCCTGGCAGCTACCCGTACAGCTATTGTTGAACTTAATTGCAGCGTTGATCCTTTTATGTCTGACCGTCCGTCTCCAACGAACTTTTATGCCGCGTAAGAAGTTGCCGGGCCTGCGCAAGCTTGATAGTCGTCATGAGCCTTAACCCGTCTCCAGAAGAAACACCTGGCCTGCGTCGCCGTTATATCATCTCTTCGTTGATTGTCGTCGGTATTTTCTCTGTTTTGGCCCTGCGCCTGTGGTACCTGCAAATCCTCGGGGTAGATCATTATCGAGAGCTTTCCGAACGCAACCGAATCCGTTATGTCGCTATCCAGGCACCGCGTGGAACAATCTTTGATCGTCACGGGACTTTACTGGTTGACAACCGTCCAGCATTCACCGTCTCGGTTTTGCGTCAGGACGTTGGTGATCGTGAACGTGTTTTTGCAACGCTTGGCGATCTTTTGGATGTTGATGTAGAACAGCTTGAGGAACGCTGGCGGGCAGGACAGGGATTGCCACGTTACCGGCCGCTTCCTCTGCTTGAGGATATCGGTCGTCAGGCGATGGAAAAGGTTCAAGAAAATTCTGTCAACTTGCCTGGTATTCTGGTTGAAGTAAAACCAATTCGGGCTTACCCGTATGGTGAGATGGCTGCCCACCTGTTTGGTTATCTCGGCGAAGTTTCCGAGCAAGAGCTGAAACAATCGGATTTTGCTGGTTATCGGTCCGGAGAAATGGTCGGCAAAACTGCGCTGGAGAGTATGTTTGAGGACAGGTTACGAGGTGCTGCCGGACAGAAACGTATTGAAGTCAATGTTAAAGGCCGCGAACTGCGTCAGGTGACCACACGCAACCCGCTACCTGGGCAGCGTCTTTATCTGACCATTGATGCCACCCTCCAGCAGGCGGCCGAAACGGCCCTTGGTGACAATGCCGGTGCCATTGTTGCGCTTGACGTTAATAATGGGGAGGTTTTGGCCTTCGTGAGCAGACCCACATTTAATCCTGCCTGGTTTGCGCGTGGGATCAAGAGTGAAGAGTGGCGAGAGCTGATCAACAACCCTCGTCACCCAATGACCAACAAGGTCCTGCGTGGGCAATATCCACCCGGGTCAACGTTCAAGATGGTCGTAGCTCTTGCCGCTCTGGAAGCAGGCACTGCGACACCTGCGACCAGAGTCCAGTGTAACGGCAGATTTAAGCTTAGCAGCAGCTACGAATACCGCTGCTGGAAAAAGAGAGGCCATGGCTCTGTAGATCTTCATAAAGCGATCAAGGAAAGCTGTGATGTCTGGTTTTATACTGTCGGCCTGGAAACCGGCATTGATAGGATAGCCAGTGCTGCATATAGATTGGGCCTCGGCAAAAAGACGGGTTTCCCTTTTGGAAGGGAGCGTTCAGGGTTGATTCCAACCAAGGCCTGGAAAAAGAAACGTTTCGGTACCAGTTGGTATAAGGGCGAAACGGTGATCTCCGCGATTGGGCAGGGGTTTGTTTTGGCAACCCCTCTGCAACTGGCGTCAATGGCGGCGGCCTTGGCCAACGGCGGTACGGTCTGGAAGCCGCAGATCGTGCAGAAAATAGTTGATCTTGCTGGTGGCACAGATTGGGTCCTCAAGCCGGAAAAACTCACGGAAACTGCCTGGTCAGAAGAGTCACTGAGAGCGGTAAGAGGAGCCATGGAATCGGTTGTCAATGATGTCGGTGGTACTGCCTGGCGCAGTCGTCTGAAACAAGTGCGGTTTGCCGGCAAAACAGGTACGGCCCAAGTTATCAAACGCAAGTCTGACGAAGAGGAAAGAAAAAGGGATAAGGGTGATGTGATCCCCTATCAAAACAGAGATCATGCGCTCTTCGTCTCCTATGCCCCGACAGATAACCCGCAAATAGCTGTCGCGGTGGTTGTTGAGCACGGTGGTCACGGTTCGAGTGCTGCGGCTCCAATTGCCAAGGCTATGTATAAAGCCTATTTTGCAGATAAAAAAGCTAAAAAAGATGTCGTGCGAAAAGCCGTTTCCGGAGATTGACTGATGTTTGATAGACGCTTGGTTACACATTTTAACTGGACTTATCTACTGGTAATCCTGCTAATTTCTCTCATCGGCATTGCCAATATGTATAGTTCTACTTCATCATGGATGACTGCCGTACAGCCGGTTTATCTTAAACAATTCTACTGGCTGGGGCTTGGCTTGCTGATCGTTGTCATGACTTGCTTTTTTGACTATCGTCATCTGGAATATTTAAGTTTTCCTTTATATGGCGGCAACCTGTTGCTCCTCATCCTGGTACTGGTTATCGGTCGGACCTCTATGGGAGCTACCCGCTGGATCAGTCTCGGTGGATTCAACGTGCAGCCAAGCGAAATCATGAAGATCGTGATTATTGTTGCCCTGGCACGTTATTTCAGTGACAAGGAACATCTCAGAGGCTTTTCCTTGTGGGAGCTGATTGCCCCAGGGCTGATACTTGGCCTCCCTGCCCTGTTAATCATCAAACAACCAGATTTGGGGACAGCCATGTTGGTGCTGTGCATCGGTGGCACTATGGCTCTGTTCGCTGGAGTACGGCGTTCCGCTTTTGTATCTCTTGGTGTTTCCGGGCTGGCTGCGGCTGGTGGTGGATGGTTCCTTCTACATGACTATCAGAAACAGCGCATCCTGACGTTTCTTAATCCGGAACGAGACCCCTTGGGTGCCGGATATCATATTATCCAATCAAAGATTGCCGTGGGCAGTGGCGGGCTCAATGGCTTGGGCTTCATGAAGGGAACCCAGTCGCAGCTCTCTTTCCTCCCGGAACGTCATACAGATTTCGCCTTCTCTGTCTTTGCTGAGGAGTGGGGCCTGGTCGGCTGTTTGCTGCTTTTAGTCCTATATTGTCTGATTGTGATCTGGGGTTTGCACATTGCCCTGCGTGCTGGAGACCGCTTCGGCATGTATCTTGCTATCGGTGTCTCAGCCATGCTCTTCTGGCACATCGTCGTCAATCTCGGCATGGTGATTGGCCTGCTGCCGGTTGTCGGCGTCCCACTGCCACTCTTCTCCTATGGCGGAACCAGTATGGTGACAACTATGACCGGGGTCGGGATATTGATGAATGTGGGGATGCGACGGTTTATGTTTTGAACTTCCACCCAGCAAAATTCTGGGAAGTAACCGGCGAGCGCAAGGTTAGCTGTAACCTTTGTCGCTTCCACTGCTTGATTGCTGATGGCCAGCGGGGGCGTTGTGGCGTCAGAGAGAATCGAGATGGTGCTCTATTTACGCTTGTCTATGGCCAGTCGGTTGCCGAAAATGTCGATCCGATCGAGAAAAAGCCTCTCTATCATTTCCACCCTGGTTCGCGCAGTCTGTCACTTGCCACAGTCGGCTGTAATTTGCGTTGCCTGTACTGTCAGAATTACCAGATTTCCCAGTTTCCCCTTGAACATTCAGGTATTTCCGGAACTAAACTGCTACCGGAAGAGGTTGTTCGTCACGCTGTGGAGAGCGGCTCGGCGAGTATCGCCTACACCTATACCGAGCCGACCATCTTTTATGAGTACGCCTTTGACACTGCCGTTAAGGCCAAATCGGCCGGGATCAAAAATGTTTTTGTGACTAACGGCTATACAACCACCGAAGCGCTTGAAGCGATGGCCCCGTATCTTGATGCTGCCAATGTTGATCTCAAGGGGTTTTCTGATCAGGCTTATCGTGAAGTGACCGGCGCATCGCTCAATGGTGTGCTTGATTGCCTCAGGGATTATCGTCGGCTGGGTATCTGGCTGGAAGTTACGACCCTGGTGATCCCGGGGCATAATGACAGTAAGGATGAGCTGTGTGAGATTGCAGCCTTTATTGCCAATGAACTTGGTCGTGACGTCCCTTGGCATATTTCGGCTTTTTATCCGACCTATAAGATGCTCGATCGACCGCCAACGCCGGTATCAACCTTGTATCTGGCCTTGGATATTGGCAGACAGGCTGGTTTGAATTATGTCTATCTGGGCAACGTCAATGATCCTGGCGCTGGTGATACGATCTGTCCTGGATGTGGGGAGACGGTTATCCGCAGGAATGGTCTGCGGTTTGTTGAAATGGCGTTAACTGACAATAGTTGCAACCATTGCCATTACGAGATTTCCGGAGTTGCTCTGCACGGCTGAAAGGTTGCATCAACCGCAGATTTGTCCACCTCAGAAGCTGTATCCCAGGCTTATTGCAATAAGGTAAATGTCAGTGTTGTACTCGCCGTTGGCAGTATTGACAGGCATTCCCGCAACTTGAGAGCCAAGCGGGTCTCCGATGGCGTTATTTTTGTCGCGTGATTCATGGTATTCGTAGCCGAATGCTCCGGAGAGAGTCCAGGTTCCACATGTTAAGTCCGTACCGATCGTAAACAGATGGGCGTCTGTGTCCGGGAAGAGTGGTTCGAAAGTTGATTTCGGTACGGCATTCTCACCGTAAAGGTATCCGAAGTTGATGGCTACTTTTTTATTTACCCGGTAGTTTCCGCCGATGTTATAGGCCCACGTCGAGTGCCAGTCACGTGGCTGAGAGATGGACGACTGTCCTAAAAAAGGCAATTCCAGTTCGAGGGTCATTACCTTATTACTGTCCCAGTCCTCCCAGCGGGCACCGACTTCGACAATCAAATTATCGGTAATTTGTGTGGCGATACCAGCTACGAACTGAGCCGGCAGTTTGACTTCTGACGTGGCCATACTGTTGGGAAGCAGGAGAGTAAGACGCGGATCTACATGACTGAAAGACAAGTCCCCGTCAATATCGACGTCAACCTTGCTTCGATAGGTCATACCGATCGAAACACGGTCAGTTGCTTTGAACAGGGCACCCAGGTTGTATCCAAGGCCCCATCCATCGCCAGTATACTTCTGCCTGACATCTGGCAAAGGCTCATTTATTGGTCCGCCCAAAGCAGGTGGAAGCAAGAGGCCGGCAACTGTCTGGTTGACCATGGCGCGCAGATCCGTATCTACGTAAACAAAGTCCAGACCTGCAGCAAGCGATAAACGGTCTGTAACCTGATATGAAAAAACCGGATTGATGTTCATGGAGAACATTTCGACGGAAGTCCCAATATAACGGCCCTCGTAATCATCGTCCCATTCACTGGAAAGACCAAAGGGGAAGAAAATACCAATCCCGGCGGTAATCTTTTCATTGGCCTCGTGAGTGTAATAGAGCGTACTGGGGAAATTCCAGCTGTTGTCTGCATCTTCTGTTTGGCCGGTGCTGTCCAGTTTGACCTCTCGATCAACATAGACCGCCGTTGTGCCAATTTCGATTTGACGACCAGGGATGTCGTTCAGTAATGCGGGGTTGAAGTAAAGCGAGGAGGGCCCGGTCGGATGTGCCACCACCGCATTGGCCTGGCCAAGACCCGAGGCGCCCTGAGTGAAGACGCCGTACCCTGAACCGAAGGCAGTTGTGGCCAGAGATACTAAACAGACTATGCTCAGAAATATTTTTGAAATCATAAAACCTCCAGGGGGTGTACTGTAAAATATGCGAAAATTCTTGACCTTTTTGATATTTTTGTTGGGTCTTCGAGTATTGTTTGTTAAGCTCTCCGACCGGGGAGGGGTTAACAATACAGGAGTACCTTGTGAGCGATCAACCATATTTCCCAGAAAGCGAAAGAGAACTTGAGCGTCTGGTTCAAAAAACAGATAAACATGCTGCTATTGACCAGGCTCAATGGGCTGGTCTGCAACCCGGCATGCGTGCCCTTGATGTCGGATGTGGCCCGGGTGTAACCACAGGCTGCCTGGCCAGTGTGGTTGGACCATCCGGAAGTGTTGTCGGTGTAGACCGTTCCGAGGAGAGGATCAATCATGCCCGCATCAATCATGGTGCCAATCATGTCAGCTTTGTCCAGCGCAATTTCTTTTCCGACTTAAACGACCTCGGCAGGTTTGATTTTGTCTGGATGCGCTTTATCCTCGAATACTTCAGGGAAGAGGCTTTTCAGCTTGTCACCCATGTTGCCAAGCTCTTGAAGCCTGGCGGTATTCTCTGCCTGGCCGATCTTGATCACAACTGCCTGAATCACTATGGACTTCCAGAGCGTCTTGATCGAACCTTGCAGAAGATTGGCCAGGCCCAGATGGACAACAATAACTTTGATCCGTATGTTGGACGCAAACTATTTTCTTTCCTTCATGATCTAGGCTGTCAGGATATCCGGGTTGATGTACGAATACACCATCTTGTCTATGGTGAGCTGTCGGAGTTTGATCGCTGGCACTGGTGGCAAAAGATCGAACTGGCCGGGCGTCGGTCCGGTTGGACTTTCGATGACTATGACGACGGCTTTGCTGGATTCGAAGCCGAATTCAAGGAATATTTTTCAAACCCACGCCGCTTTGCTTACACCCCGCTCTTGATTGCACGAGGTGTTAAACACTCTGCCCCCTAATGGGTTTTTCCACTCTGTGGCAGGTGCTTATTTAGAAAGCTGGACATTAGTTCTTCGTCGGCATTCTTAAAATCGATCAACTCAATACCGTAGCCATTAGGATAAAAAGGTTTCGGTCGGTTGTCACCGGTATTGTCCCACGCGATGCGTCCAGTTGCCGTAATAGGCTTCTCCTGGCCGGGCAGGAAGACTTCGATTCTCATATAAGCCTCTTCCTGGATATTCCCCGGGACCGTGACGTAGATGCCATTCAGACTGATGTCGTGACTCTTACCATGGATATTCCTGCCATCATGCTGAATCTTTACCGGAGCGTTGAATGCAAGCCGTTTGGGCCGAGTCCTACGAGTTTCGCCACCACCTTCTCCTCCTTGCTGCCAGCCGTTGAAGCACCTCTTGTGATAGCGAATGAAGGCATCAACAACCTGCGGATCGAAGTCTGTACCACTCTGCGCTTTAACCAAGTCGATAGCGACACCGGTTGGCATCGGTTCTCTATAGTGACGCTTCGACGTGACTGCTTCAAAAAAATCAGCTACAGCTACGATTCGGGCTCCTAGCGGGATGTTGTCTGTTCCCAACCCCTCTGGATAGCCCGTACCGTCCCATTTTTCATGGTGAGAGCCAGCTATGATTGGCACCTCTTGATATTTTCCCTCAAAATTGATCTGTTCAAGAATTTCGCGCGTCTGCATGCTGTGCGTCTTTATGACCTCATACTCAGCTTCGGTCAGACGTCCCTCCTTTTTGAGGATAGCGTCTGGAACACCAATTTTCCCATAGTCGTGCAGCAGGGCGGCAACACGCACACCTTCGCGAAATTCAAGACCTAATCCCATCTCGTCGCATATGCCAACCGAGTATTCGGTCACCTTCTCGCTGTGGCCCGCGGTCATCGGATCCCGCGCATCGATCGAGGCAGCGAGAACCTGTAGGGTTGAGCGAAACTCTTTATCTTTGGATAACAGTAACTCTGCGTTACGAATAGCAACTCCAATCACAGGAGCAATCCCCATGAGCAAAGATTTGTCTCGCTGCATGAGCGCGCGGCTAGACCTCAGGTTGTCAACCGCCAGCACACCAACTGACTCACCCTCACAAATAATCGGACAACAGACAAAAGACTTCACATTTAAAGCTTTTGCCAAATTGACACTGTGAGTTGAGTGCCGTCTTTCGAATGTTTCGAAATCATCCACAAGAAAGGGGACCTGGTTCCTGAAAGCTTCAACAAAAACACCTCGTGATGTTGGGTTGTCCAGGCGGAAACTTGCCTGTTGCAGAATGTTCCGATGCTTATCGCTATGCCCGAATCCGGCTTTGTATAACAGTTTGCTTTTCGACTGATTTGTGAGAAGGATCATCCCACGGTCGAAATCAAGACGGTTTTCCAGAGTCTTGATGACCTGATTGATGACTTTGTCGATTGAAGATTGCAGGCTGATAGCATGCCCAATTTCACTGGTGAGCATGGCGTTGTTGTAGTTTGAGTCCAACTGATCTATGAGCTGGTTTCGTGATGTGTACAGATGGTCGACACTGTCTGAAATTTCATCAAGCGTTGATCCCACAGCGAGACGATCAAGCAGGAGATAAAGGCAGATTGATGATGGTACAGTGCCGAATAGCATGACAGGATCTGTGAGCAGTACCGGCAAATTTAAGAACGGCAGGAGTACCAATGAAATGTTCCTCCAGCGTCTCATAAGCGCAGCTTTCGGAATGTTCCATTTGACGATATACCGACAGTGAGGCCCACCGTTGAATACACATTCCGGTTGTTCGATAGTGATCAGGTTGTAGTGGAACGCCTTGATGGTGGCTTCGAACAGGCCCAGACGGTTTTCGCACTGGAATAGTTCCTCTTGGCAGCCATGCTGTGGGACGACGATGATTTCAACGGATGAGTCACTCAGCTTGCGAGAAGTGTATGTCGACGAGCGCACCAGCTGTTTGGTCACTTCCCCGATTTTGGCAAACATTGAATGGGGGTTAGTGAAGCTGAGTACATATGGGCGCATGAAACCGGTTGATTCCGAATTAAAGACATATTGCCCGGCCTCTTTGGCCAAGTGTGGATTGCCGGTCAGTTCGATGGCTCGTTTGGTGAACTGGTTGATTTGTTCCTGGGTTAACCAGTGAGATTCATCGGCGGCTTCCCATGGCATAATTCCCGCGTATGCCAGCACCTCGTTAACGTCCAGGTGAGAGTAGCGCTTGGTGATCAGCCGTATATATGGATCGATCAGAAAGCTGTTGTAGAGTTCTTTACCCTGCGGTGAAGGAATCATCTTATTCTGGCTCTCTTCATAAACTTATGCAGATAACGCATATAATCATCCCAGAATTGCGAGCTTATGACATTGCAGCGATAGGTCTTCTCGTACGGAATATTGTTGTCTGTCATAAACTCAGCAGGGTAAACCATGACAGGGAACTGCAGCATATTGAATTTCGCGGACACCAGTGACAGTATGAATTTGAAGTCCTGCGGTTTGAAACCACTATCATCCACTATATACATCTGAAGCGCATTGGTAAGATCTGAGAAGTTTAATCCAACATCGGTTCGGTTGACTGCCAGCACAGCTTTAAGCTCCCCATTTTTTTTAATACTCAGATGGTGAACTTCACGTTTGAATCCTGATTTGGAATATTCGTCAGACAAGGTGTTGATACCCATATTTTCCGGTGTCAGGTCGAACGCATCGAGCAGCAATCCACCGGACTTTTTTTCGTAACAACCCTGCAGGTCCTCGAGGTCACCTTTACTTGTGGTTGCCAGCTTCCAGCAGCCAGTTTCATCTCCATCATCAACGGGCATCGCTTCAAAGTTGAAATAGGCGAAGTCATCGATGGAGCAGGCTTTAGGATTGTTCAGATATTCAGTCGCCCCACCATAAAACTTCATCGGGAATTTGTTGGTGGTACGATAAAACCCCGTGGTGTAGTGGATGTTAGCTGATTCTATAGAATGAGTGTCGTTAATAAAGTCACATAAATAGTCCAAAACGATCAATCCTGATTTACGCTTGCCGTTCAGCGCAGCATGATGATGCAAACACCAGGTTTTCTCGTATAGTCGTAGCATAGCAACGTGGCTAAGGATACAATTATGCTCCATATGGATAAAGTGTCGCGCTATCTTGGGCTGCTGATTGTAAAGCTTAGTATAAGTCTCTTTGAACTTATCTTTGTTGCCCACCAACGATGCATATTTTTGCGGATAGATAAAACCGGTTTCAAAAAAGAAATCCCACAAGGTATCAACATCAACCTGGTTCGAGACGTAAGTATCCGGGTTCTTGACCTGTTGCAGCAGGGAGAGCAGTTCCATGTGCTCAACGGCGTCGATATCCAATAGTGCCAAACCAATTTTGACCAGATTGCCATCCGGCAGATGAGTCCGATGTATGACTTGTACAGTACAGTTAAGTTTTGATCTGCTGGTCAGGTGTATGCCAACATCCTCAAGGATCATCCCAGGTAGTAACGTTGCGCCCTCATAGGGTTCGACCAGAGCAAATCCGGACCCGGAGAGATCAAGCATTTTGAGTGACATGGTCTTTTGGGTAATTGGATGCGTAAAAGCGACATTGAGGTTAGGTAGCAGTTCGTGACGATCTGAGCGGTACTCCCTGGCACGAAAACGTGGGAACTGGTTGCGTGATGGTTCCAGAACAAATTCCCGGTGTGTCTGCCCGGTTGTCTGCCGTATTACGTTACAATCACCAACGTAAACGACTCTGGAATTGTCGGTCAGAGTCAGGTTGATGGGGATGTTGCTGTTGATCCAATCGAATGTTTGTGGAGCGGTCGTTTCCAGAGCGGCTCGAAAGTAAAATGCGTTAAAGTCAATCAGGTCTCCTTGGTAGACGGCACTATTGACAACCATGCTTGCTTTGATGCCCTGGCATTGATGTCTTTTAATCGCCCTGGAGTGTGCTTCAAAGCTCTCATCAGGCAATTTGACAGTGATTTGTCGTCCATCAACTGAGAGCAAGGACGGTACAACCTGGATGCTGTTCTGGCCGTCAGTCATAATGAAATTGGTCAACTCGAAGGCTCGTAACCGCTGGTCATTGCCTGCTTCGATCTCCATCCAGGAACATTCAAGCTCTGCATCCAGACATGGATGGGGATGGGCATACATAGAAATCGTATGACCATGTTTCCTGTGCTTAAAATTAAAAAGAACCGACTCCTCTTTGAAATTGAGTCGGTTGAGTTTGTTGATCAGTTTAGGCAGTGATACCCTCTGTTTCCGGGTGTTCACTTTGGGGAACAGGTGGATATTGTCATGGGGGCTGGGCTGGGCACTAGTCTTTTTGAATCCCATATCTTCTTTATTTCACCACAGATTTCGCAAGTTATGATGGTATTTTATGCTTAATTATATCAAAATTAATAGCAATTGTAGATAAATTAAGCTTAATGTCAAGCGAATTATATATAATTAAACAGTTTATTGAGGCCCTATCATCTCGCATATGTTCTTGAGAATATAGGGCCTTTAATGAATAAGTAGTGTTTCTAGGGGAGTGATGCCTGTTGCCGACCAATTACTCACCTTCCTGCTTTTCCCGCTGCGCTGCCCACCAATCAAGGCGTTCACGGATCATTTTCTCATAACCGGAATCTTGGGGGCGATAGAAATCTCTACCACATAGAGCTTCGGGAAGGTGCTCCTGGGTGACGACACTGTCTGTATGGTTGTGGGCATACTGATAGCTCTTGCCGTAACCGAGGTCTTTCATCAGGCCTGTCGGGGCGTTGCGCAGGTGGTATGGGACGGGCAGCGCGCCGCTCTGGCGAACCTCTTTCTGCGCTTCACCAATAGCAACGTAGGCGGCATTGCTTTTGGGTGCCGTTGCCAGGTAGGTTACTGCCTGTGCAAGAGGAATCCGGCCTTCAGGCATACCGACAAAATGAACTGCCTGTTGGGTGGCAACAGCAATCTGCAGGGCACGTGGGTCAGCATTGCCGATATCTTCGGCGGCAAAAATGACCATACGCCGTGCAATGAATAGTGGATCTTCACCAGCCTCGATCATACGCGCCAGCCAGTAAATGGCGGCATCCGGGTTTGAACCTCGCATGCTCTTGATAAATGCCGAAATGACATTGTAATGTTCTTCAGCGCCTTTGTCGTACAGCAGTGGGGCTTTTTGCATGGCGGTTGCAGCATCACTGTATTTAATGGACTTGTTGTCAGTTGTGGCTGCAGCTATTTCCAAGTTATTTAATGCAATCCGTGCGTCACCATGAGCTTGCTCGGCGATGAACTCAATGGCCTTGTCTTCGATCTCGAGTTGTTGCAAACCAAGGCCCTCACGTGAAGAGAGTGCACGTTTAAGGAGTTGTTGAATGTCTTCAACAGCGAGTGGCTCAAGTACGAAGACCCGCGAGCGGGAGAGCAACGCGGAATTGACCTCGAATGAAGGGTTTTCAGTGGTCGCGCCGATCAGGGTGATGTCGCCATTTTCCACCCAGGGAAGCAAGGCATCCTGCTGAGCCTTGTTGAATCGATGAATTTCGTCGACAAAAAGCAGGGTTCGCCGACCGTAGTAATTCCTCTCTTGTTGAGCCTTGGCAACCACTTCGCGGATATCCTTGACTCCCTGCAGTACCGCTGAAAAAGCAACGAAGTTACTGCGAGTCGTTTGCGCGATGACTCTGGCCAGGGTGGTTTTACCCGTCCCCGGCGGGCCCCACAGAATGGCCGAGGTGAACTGGTCCTGTTCAATCAGGCGGCGTAAAATACCGTCCTTACCAAGCAGATGCTGTTGGCCAACCATCTCGTCAATGCTGTGCGGACGCAGTCGCTCGGCCAGTGGTGCCGGGGCTTTATCTGATGTTGCTGAGGAGAAAAGATCCATAGCACAGCCTAGCATGCCACTCCTTTTCTAACAAGGGAATGCTGCTGTAAGTGCTTGACAGGCATAGACTTTGGCGATCTGCTGTGGTAGAGTCATCGCCATTTGATGGGAGTAGTTCTAATGCAATCTATAGGGGTTTTTGCCAAACGTCATCACAAGGACGCTGTTCGTCTTGCTGAAGACGTTGTTGCCTGGCTGCTTGAACGAAAAATAGAAGCCTTTGTTGACGAACCTTTGGCCGGGTCCATGTCTGATGTGCGAGGCTACCCGGGGCAAGACATTCCACCTCTGGTTGACATGGTTGTTGTGCTTGGCGGTGATGGCACTCTGCTTTCTGTCGCCCGTCTGGTTGGTGACCTGCGTACTCCCATCCTCGGCGTTAACCTTGGCAGTCTTGGGTTCCTTACCGAAATAACCCGGTCTGAACTCTTCCCCATGCTGGAACAGGTTGTTGAAGGTAACTTTACAGTTTCCGAACGGATGCGTCTGTTAGCTGTCATCCGTCGCAACGGCGAAGAAGTCGCGCGCTATCGCGTTCTCAACGATGTGGTCATTAACAAAGGTGCCCTGGCTCGTATCATCGATATGGAAACCTGGGTTGATGATGACTACCTGACTACTTTTAAGGCGGATGGCCTGATCGTCTCGACACCGACCGGTTCAACCGGTTACAATCTGGCGGCAGGCGGACCGATTATTTATCCTGGCAATCACTGTCATGTCATCTCGCCAATCTGTGCGCATACGTTGACGAATCGGCCGATTGTTGTTTCTGATGAAGCTACGATCCGTATTGAAGTCAAATCCCACGATGAGGATGTTGTCTTTACTGCCGATGGCCAGGAAGGAATGTCTCTTCAGGGCGGTGATCTTGTGGAACTGCGTAAATCGAATCACTGCACCCTTCTGATAAAAAGCCCAAGCAAGGACTACTTCAAGGTATTGCGCACCAAACTGCGTTGGGGAGAGAGATAGAACCGTGCTCCTCAACCTGACTATTACAAACTTTGCCATTATCGATCGTCTCGAAGTTCAGTTCGATGAGGGATTCAATGTTCTCACCGGTGAAACCGGTGCTGGCAAGTCAATTATTCTTGATGCTTTCGGTTTGCTATTAGGCGATCGGGCGCGCCCAGACCTGGTACGGGCAGGGGCTGCCGAAGCGACGGTTGAGGCATTATTCGACCTTACAGGACGGGATGATATTCGGCAGTCCTTTGCCGATTCAGGTTTCCATGTCGACGAAGAGCTTGTCCTAAGAAGGATTGTGCAGAGTAGTGGGCGCAGCAGGGCCTATGTCAACGGCAGCCTGGCAACCCTCGCCCAACTACAACCCCTGGCGGAACAGTTGGTGACAGTGTGCGGCCAGCATGAGCATCAGTCTCTGTTGCATAAGAACGTGCATCTGGCAATTCTGGACAGGTATGGGTCTCTAGATGAGCAGGTCCATACCTACCATGAGTCATACCGAGCAATGCAAACCATATCCAGGCAGCTTGAACATCTGCAAGAGGCTGAGCGCAACCGCCAGCAGAGACTCGATTTTTTACGCCATCAAGCCGATGAAATAGCAACGGCACAACTATCGCCCGAGGAAGAGGAAGCACTCCTCGCAGAGCGCCTGTTGCTACAGAATGCAGAACGCCTGGAGGGTATAACAAGTAGTGGTTACGAAGCTCTTTATGAGAGCAACGGTTCGGTCTGTGAAATTCTGGGCGGGTTGCAGGACAATCTACGGTCAGTGGCTGAAATTGATAAGGAGTTGAGTCCTCTCGCCGAGATGGTTCAGCACTGTCTCTTTGAACTTGAAGACGTTTCTGAGCAGCTGCGCTCGTACCTTGGCCGGCTCACTTTTGAGCCTGATCGTCTTGAGGCTATCGAAGAGCGGCTCGCTGTACTGGTTCGTCTCAAGCATAAATATGCACCGGCTATAAGCGAAATCCTGTCCCTGAAAGCTGACTTCGACCGTGAAATCGAAGAGCTGGAGAATGCTGGCGAAACCCGGGAAACTCTTGCCGCTGAGCTGGCCGTCCTTACCGATAAGACCAAACAGCGGGGTGAAGCGCTTTCTGCGGCCCGCCAACAGGCCGCCGGGCGACTGATGACAGCACTTCTCGGCGAATTAAACGACCTGGCAATGCCTGGTGCCTCTTTTGAAATTGCTTTTTCTCCTTTGGCAGAGCCTGGTCATGATGGGTCTGAGAAGATAGAATTCATGATCAGCCTGAATCCTGGAGAACCAGCAAAGCCTTTGGTAAAAGTTGCCTCAGGCGGTGAACTTTCCAGATTGATGCTGGCACTCAAGCGAATTGCACCAGAGGCAGATAGTGTGCCAACCGTTATATTCGATGAAGTAGACGCTGGCATTGGTGGTGCTGCAGCAACTGCTGTCGGACGTAAACTGCAAGTGGTGAGTCGTACTTCACAAATCCTTTGCGTCACCCACCTGCCACAGGTCGCAGCTTTTGCCGATCACCACCATAGAGTTCTAAAGCGCGAGATTGAAGGCCGTACCCTCACTGCAATGGAATGCATCAGTGGTGATGAAAGAGTACAGGAAATGGCACGCATGCTCGGTGGGGCACAGGTGACCGAGCAGACGCTATTGCATGCCAAAGAACTGATTGCAACCTCGACATGTTAGTCGTCAGGAGTATTTATGATTCGTAAGGCCACCCTGCAGGATGCTCGTCAAATCCACCAGCTATTGCTGGTCTACGTTAAAGATGGTTTGGTTCTGCCGAGATCGCTCATGGATATTTTCGAAGCGATTCGAGATTTTTATGTATTTATTGAGGATGAGCGGGTTATTGGTGCCGCTGCGCTCAATATCTACTGGGAAGATCTCGCTGAAGTGCGCTCGTTAGTGGTACATGAAGATTATGGCGGCCGCGGTATCGGCAGACACCTGGTTGAGGCTTGTATCTCTGAAGCACGTCATTTAGGTATTAGCAGAGTTTTTGCTTTAACTTACCAGAAAGTGTTTTTTGAAAAGCTCGGTTTTGAGGTTATAGAAAAGTCAGAACTACCGCAGAAGATCTGGGGCGCTTGTATTAAATGTGCAAAGTTCCCGGAATGTGACGAAATTGCTCTTACTTTATCTCTCTGACGATGTTGCACTGATGCGCTAACATAGGTTGGGCAAATGTCAAATTTAACCTTGACAGTATACTTGCCAATCCTTTATTAATTAGCCTCGAAATTTAGTAAATGTTAAGGTTTGTTTGGAGGTTTCAGCTTTGCCAGCAAAGCGTTTTACAATATTAATTATACCCGAGGGATCCCACCAAGTGCGCCGTTTCGCAGTACGCAGCACTGTTATTAAGGGGATTGTCGCCGCATCTGTTATTCTGGCGCTGGGCCTTACCGCCTTAATCGTTGATTACGCTATGACCAATCTTGACCGTCATGAATTGCAACGTCTGCAGGTTGAAAACCTTTCACAACGCGAAGAGTTGGATCAACTGGTAGGCAAGCTCGAGGTTTTGCGTCAGGAAATGGTTGTCTTGGCACAGAATGACGCCAAAGTGCGCGTCATGGCAAAACTTACGGCACCAAAGGGTGACAGTATCGCTGGTGTTGGTGGACCGGCAAGGGCTGATGATAGTGACCGGGAGTTTAGTGAGATTCAACAACGTATTGACGAAGTCCGTCGCCAGATTGATCTGCGTCGAGAGAGCCAGGAAGAAATCCAAGGTATTCTTAACGACCAGCGCTCATTGCTGGCTGCCAAACCATTGGGATGGCCCGTTAAAGGCTGGTTAACCTCCAGTTTTGGTATCAGGCGGGACCCATTCAACGGTAAACGCAAGATGCATGAAGGGCTTGATATTGCGGCACGAACTGGAACTCCAGTAATCGCGGTGGCTGACGGCATTGTCAGTAGTGTCAAGACACAGCCTGGCTACGGCAAGGTCGTGACAATTGATCATGGTTATGGTTATCGTACCATCTATGGGCATAACTCCAAATATCACGTCAAGGTAGGCCAGAGGGTCAGACGCGGTGACCGTATCGCATCCGTCGGCAATACCGGACGTTCAACGGGTTCTCACGTTCATTATGAAGTTCGTCTTAATGGCGTGCCTGTCAATCCACGTAAATATCTTTAGACGCCCCCCTTACAGAAGTCCATCGAAATTGTTAAGACCATGCATTACTGGTTTCCTTAATGGAAGTCCTTCTATCAGCGACCTGCCTGTAATGTAACCATTATCAACACAATGCGTTGTTATCCCCTGAGAATAACGAAAAACATCCTTGTCTGTAATTTAAGAGTGTTCAAGTAGTTGACTAATTGTAGACTTCCGCTAGTCTTTATTTTAACTAATTAAAAATTCATAGTCCATTTAGGATTTTCCTTAAACCAATAGCTTAAAATAAAAGGAGCAATAAGATGAAAAAGACTTGCAAGCTGACGTTAACGGTCACTTCGCTTGTGCTGGCACTCGGTTTAGCCCTCCCCCTGGTGGCCTCTGCGCACCTTCTGAAAAAAGTTGATAATTTTATTATCTACATGGACCAGTCCGGCTCAATGGCTTATGCCAAGGCTCAGGCTGGACAGCAGAAATTTGATAAGGCTATAGCCGCAGTCAATCGTCTGGATAAGACTCTCCCCGAACTTGGTTATAATGGTGGAGTTGCTCTTTTCGCACCTCATAAATCACTCACCAGCCCTACTCCCTATAGGACAGGCTCGCTCAGCTCTGCTGTGGTCGGGGTCGTCCCTCCTTTCAACCATCTTACGACAATGGGTACTGACCTGACGAAAATCAGCCCTGCTATCGGCAAACTCTCCGGAACAACAGCCTTGATCCTGTTCACCGACGGTGCGGCTAATGAAGGCGGTGATCCGATTGCTGCAGCAAGGGCACTCTACAAAAAGCATGCACCCAACCTTTGTATTCATGTGATCAGCTATGCTGACACTCCAGAGGGTAAGCAGATCATAGAAAAGATTAGTGCTCTTTCTAACTGCAGTGTTGTTACAACTGATGCTGACATGGACCAGTTTGCCAAAGATGTTCTTTATGATGCCTCGCACGTGACACACCCTCCGAAGCCAATGGCAAAGCCTGCTCCAGCCCCTGTTACACCTACACCCGCTAAGGAAGTGATCACCTTCAACCTACTGTTTGGTTTTGACAAATCGGCTATCACAGATGAAATGGTACCCGTACTTGAGCAGGTGAAGATGATCCTCAAAGAAGAATCCGGCACTGACTTTGTCCTTTCTGGACACACTGATTCAACAGGCCCGGAAAATTATAACCAGACACTATCCGAGAAACGTGCTGCCTCAGTAAATAAGTGGCTTGTTAACAACGGGATTGCTTCCTCCAGACTGAAGGCTGTCGGATACGGAGAGACTCGTTCGAAGTATGACAATGGAACCAAGGAAGGCCGTAGGCTTAACCGACGCGTGGAGTTGATGTCCAGATAGCCGCATGCCTGACTGAAAAAATGCGCGACACCGGCCAGGTGCTCTTGAGTGCCTGGCCATTTTTTTGGATTAAACTGGGTATCAGACAGATTTACAGGTTTGATTTCACTAAGCCATCTGGCGTAAAACGTCACATAATTACTCGGGAGATGATCACTGATTTCTCTTGAGATACATAGAACATATATGCTTATACAGTATAATCAAGCTGTTAGTCTCGCCTCTTGCTCCCTGGTATGGATGTTGCTCTATATCTGACAATTCGGTAATCCAATGGACAGACAGAAGTGTTTTGCGGAAGACGCTCCATGAATAGCATTATTGTTAAAATATTTTTTGGGGTTGCTGCTCTTTTTGTATTGAGCTCATCGGTTATGGCTGGTGAAACAACTCCGGTTCAAGTAAGCTTTATGAATGTTGACCCGGTTGCGGCTCAGGAAAAACTCCTCAAAAATCAGGCCCTGGCGCTCAAGCGCCTTGAGTTTGAAATCTTTGCCAAGTCGAAAGTACAGCAGTTGAATCGTAACCACATTCTCTCCCGTTCCCGTATGGAAGTTACCAAGCAGACAGACGGTACCTATCTGGCCATATACCATCAAATCGACGACTCATCGATGCGTGTCAAGGTTCGCCGATCACAGTCCAGCATTATCCCTTATGTTGGCATTATCTCCTACCGGGAACAGGTTCTTGAAGCTACCTCCAACACTCCTGAAGAATTTGATGATGGTTCGTTTACCGTTGTGAAAGTTATTCCTAACAGACATATCTTCAGCTACCAGAAAGGTGTCTGGAGATAGCGGTAGCTTTAGCTACCAATCAGTTGCACAAAACGTCAAAGCCCCGGGGAGGAAATCCCGGGGCTTTGACGTTTTGTGCTCTGTACCAGCAGGTCTTTAATTGCTACCATTTAACCTTGTGAGTGTTCTCTCTACTGTGCTAAAATTTGCGATTCTGACTGGATTGACGGTTGGTTGTTCTCTCATAATTATTTCTGGCGATATCACCGGATATGGAGTTGTGCATGATTGGAAGTATCCTTAAAAAAATTGTTGGCAGCAAAAATGATCGTGAAGTTAAACGACTGCAGCAGACTGTTGTAGAAATCAACGCCATGGAACCAGAGATCCAGAAGCTGTCAGATGCTGGCCTGGTAGAAAAAACAGTTGAATTTCGTGCCCGTTTGCAACAGGGAGAATCGCTCGAAGATCTCCTGGTTGAAGCTTTTGCGGTGGTTCGTGAAGCCGCAATACGTACCTTGGGGATGCGGCACTTCGATGTTCAGCTGATTGGTGGCATGGTGCTGCACTCCGGAAAAATCGCCGAGATGAAAACCGGTGAAGGCAAGACCCTGATGGCAACTTTGCCGGTGTATCTCAATGCTCTGGCCGAAAAAGGTGTGCATGTCATTACTGTCAACGATTATCTGGCCAAGCGCGACGCTGAATGGATGGGCCAAGTCTATACTTTCCTTGGTCTGGAAGTCGATTGTATCATCCACGGCTTGAGTGATGCAGAGCGAAAAGCTGCGTATCGGGCTGATGTCACTTACGGCACCAATAATGAATTCGGCTTTGATTATCTGCGCGACAACATGAAATTCGCTCTTGAAGATTATGTTCAGCGTGACCTCTACTATGCCATTGTTGACGAAGTTGACTCGATCTTGATTGACGAAGCCAGAACTCCCTTGATTATTTCCGGGCCAAGCGATGCGATCAGCGAGCTTTACTATAGTGCGGACGAAATGATCCCACACTTGGAAAAGGGCGAAATGGTCGAGGAGCGTGATGGCACCGTCGGTCGATCAATCCGGACCTATACAGGCGACTACACAGTTGACGAAAAATCCAAGTCGGTGACTCTTACCGAGGAAGGCGTGCTGAAGGTCGAAAAGCTTATAGGGGTAGAAAACCTGTACGAGCCTGCCAATATGGCGATCCTGCACCATGTAAATCAGGCGTTAAGAGCTCATGTCATCTTTAATCGTGACGTTGACTATGTGGTCAAGGACGGCGAGGTTATTATCGTTGATGAATTTACCGGCCGGCTTATGCCAGGTCGACGCTGGGGTGACGGCCAGCATCAGGCAATCGAGGCGAAGGAGGGTTTGAAGGTTGAACGGGAGAACCAGACCTTGGCAACAATTACCTTCCAGAACTATTTTCGCATGTATGAAAAACTGGCTGGAATGACCGGTACCGCTGATACCGAAGCTGCCGAATTCAACGAGATTTACAATCTCGAGGTTGTTGTCATTCCGACTAACGCGCCGATGATTCGTATCGATCAATCCGATGTCATCTATAAAACCGAGAAGGAAAAGTTCCACGCGGTTATTGAAGATATAATCCGTTGTCATGAGACCGGTCAGCCAGCACTGGTCGGTACCATCACTATCGAGAACTCGGAAAAACTGTCAAATCTTCTAAAAAAACGTGGCGTATCGCATAACGTACTGAACGCCAAGCAGCATGATCGCGAGGCTGAAATTGTTGCTCAAGCCGGCCGCAAGGGTGCTATTACCATTGCAACCAACATGGCTGGTCGTGGTACCGATATTGTCTTGGGGGGCAATCCCGAGATGATGGCCAAACGTGAGGCTGCTGGAGCTGAGAATCCGAAACAGACGTATGCGCAGGCTCTTGAGAAGTACTCAGCAAATTGTGAGGCAGAGAAACAGGAGGTTCTCAATGCTGGCGGGCTGTACATTCTGGGGACCGAGCGTCATGAATCACGGCGTATAGATAACCAGTTGCGTGGACGTTCTGGACGCCAGGGTGATCCTGGTGAAAGCCGCTTTTACATGAGTCTTGACGATGACCTGTTGCGCATCTTTGGTTCTCACCGAGTTTCTTTCGTGATGGAAAAACTCAAGGTACCTGAGAATGAGGCGATTGAACACGGTATGATTTCCAAGGCGATCGAAGGTGCCCAAAAGAAAGTTGAGGCGCACAACTTCGACATCCGTAAACACCTGATCGACTATGACGATGTTATGAACCGTCAGCGTGAAGTCATATACAGCCAGCGCAAAGAGGTGTTGGCTGGTGAAAATATCCGCGAGACTATTGAGGCGATTCTCGATGAGATGGTTGATGATATGGTTGCGACCTTTTGCTCGGATAAAACACCATCTGACGAATGGAACTGGGATAGCCTGGCTGCCGATTTTGTCGGTCAGTTCAATATAGAAGCCGACCTGCCGGAACCCGATAAAGATCTTAACCCTGCTGACCTTGAAGAAGGTCTCAAAGAACAGGTTGCAGCGCACCTGGCAGCGAGGACGGAACTGTTCACTCCGCCAGTTATGGAACATCTGATGAAAGTTCTGCTTCTGCAGACGATCGACACCCATTGGAAAGAGCACCTGTTGTCGATTGACCAACTCAAAGAGGGCATCGGCATGCGTGCTTATGCACAACGCAATCCGAAAGAAGAGTATAAACGTGAAGCCTACGCTCTCTTTATGGAAATGATGGCACGCATCCGCCAGGATGTTACCCGCAAGCTGTTCCTCGTCCAGCTGGCCCGTGAAGAAGAAGTCGCTGAAATGGAAGCTGAGCAACGTCGTGAACGCCAGGCTCTGGCCAGACTGGGTGGACCGAAGCCAGCAGCTCAGGGTCCGGTCAAGCGCGATGTGGACAAGGTCGGTCGTAATACTGCCTGTCCCTGTGGCAGTGGCAAGAAATATAAGAAATGTTGTGGAAAGTAAGCCTGTAGACGAAGAGGGGACATAGATTGGTCTCCTGTTACCAACCAGGGAGTTGACCAATGGCTGAATCGGTTCTTGCTATACCCAGGGGATTCAAGGCTGCAGCATGCAGTTCTGGAATCAAGAAATCCGGCAAACTTGACTTGGCCCTGATCTGTGCTGACAAGCCGGTCGAATGTGCCGGTGTTTTTACCACCAATAAGGTCGTCGCAGCACCGGTCAAGATTACCGAGTCACGGGTGCGTCAAGGACTTTGCCAGGCGGTTCTGGTTAACAGCGGCAACGCCAATGCCTGCACAGGTGCCCAGGGTCTTCAGGATGCACGTCGCTGTGGTGACCTGGTTGCGGAAAGTCTCGATATGGCACCGCAGATGGTTGCCGTTTCATCGACTGGTGTGATCGGTGTTCCCCTGCCAATGCCCTGTTTTGAGGAGCATATACCTGACCTATGCAGAATGTTGAGTCATGATCAGTTCGACGGCGTGGCCAGGGCCATGATGACAACCGACGCTTTCCCAAAAATGAGCAGTCGGTCCATCGATATCAACGGAAATGAAGTCCGACTCCTGGGCCTGGCCAAAGGTGCCGGCATGATTCATCCAGACATGGCGACTATGCTGGCTTTTGTCCTTACTGATGCGGTGTTGGCGGACGATTTGCTTGAGATTTCCTTGCGTCAAGCAGTGAACAGTTCCTTTAACAGAATTACTGTCGACCGTGACACCTCAACAAATGATATGGTTTTACTGCTTGCCAGTGGCGATGCGGAAAGCCCGGAGATTTCCGAAGGGTCTGCTGAGTTGGAGCAATTCAATAGTGCCTTGGATGAAATCATGCTGGAACTGGCAAAAATGATTGTCCGTGATGGTGAAGGCGCAACCAAGCTGGTGCGTATTCAGATTAACGGTGCAGCAAGCGACGACGAAGCCCTTGTGGCGGCCCGCAGTGTTGCAACCTCGCAGTTGGTCAAAACCGCCTTCTTTGGATCTGATGCCAACTGGGGCCGAATTATAGCTGCGGTTGGCTATTCTGACGCTGAGGTTGATCCTGACCAGGTCAGCATCCTGTTTGACGATGTCGCAATGGTCTCCAAAGGGCTCGCGCTCGGTTCTGAACAGGAAGACAAAGCCAGTGAGATACTCAAGAAAGCAGAGTTCACTGTGACGGTTGATCTTGCTTTAGGTGAAGGCAGCGCATACTACTATACTTCTGACCTTTCGTACGAATATGTACGAATCAACGCCGATTATCGCACATAATTGCCATGTCGATTAACCCAGGAGCCTGTCCAACAATAAGGGTCCCAGGGCGTGTTGTCTGGATAGTTCTTGACGGCGTCGGGCTTGAAGCTCTACCCGATGCGAAAGACTATGGTGATGAAGGTGCTGCTACCTTGCCCCACGTGGCGACGGCGTGTGGTGGTCTGCATTTACCTAATCTGCAGCAACTCGGCTTAGGGAATGTTGCGGATATTAAGGGTGTACCTGCTCTTGCGGAACCCTGTGGAGCATATGGTCGGCTTGCCGAGCGTTCTGCTGGCAAGGATAGTATCGTCGGCCACTGGGAGCTTACAGGTGTGGTCGTCGATAAACCTTTCGCGACCTACCCACAAGGTTTTCCAAAACAACTGGTTGAAGCATTTGCCGAAATTGTCGGAGCACAACCTCTTGGCAATGTGTCAGCTAACGGGATTTCTATTCTCAAGAGCTATGGTGCCGAGCATGTCAGAACCAGCCGACCAATTCTCTACACAAGTGTTGACTCCGTTTTCCAGATTGCCGCCCATGAAGAGGTCTTACCGCTGCAGGAATTGTATGAATTATGCCAGGCAGCCAGACACCTTGTTGATGAATACAATATCGCCAGAGTGATCGCCAGGCCTTTTGTTGGCAATGAAGAAGACGGTTTCCACCGCACCTCGCGTCGTAAAGATTTCCCATTACCGCCTCCCCAGACGACTCTACTGGAATGTTTAACCAGTCAGGATTATACGGTTTTATCTGTAGGCAAAATTTGTGATCTTTTCACCGGTCAAGGCATATCACGCAGCACGAAAACAATAGATAATGCTGATGGTATGAGTAAGACGCTGGCAGGTTTGGCGGCCCTGGACAAAGGGTTGCTAATGGTCAACCTGATCGATTTTGACATGGTTTACGGGCATCGTAAAGATATTGTCGGCTTCGGCCGGGCCCTGGAGGAGTTCGACACATGGTTGCCACAATTATACAAGAACATGCAACCAGATGATCTTCTGGTAATTTGTGCAGACCATGGCTGTGATCCAACAACTCAGGGAGCGGATCACACTCGTGAGTATGTGCCAGTGTTGATCTGGTCAAGGTCAATGCAGACAGGGGTTAATCTAGGAGATCGCCAGTCCTTTGCCGATGTCGGGGCAACTCTGGCGGCATATTTCAAGGTTCATGGAATAAACTCTGGTGAGAGCTTTGTTGATGTGCTTGATATCTGAGTTGAGGTAAAAAACTGGTCGTTTGAGATCAGCCAGGGTTGTTTGCAATCAGTGTCTAAGCTGGCCTTCGACAAAATCGCCGACACCATTGTGACTGGATGATACCTCTCTAAGGAAATGCTCCCTGATATATTGCTGCAACTGTTCCTTGATGCTCTCGGGGATATCATCAAAGCCGACACCGAAGCCCTGGAAGAAATTATTCTCGGCCTCTGGATGGACTATGTAAAGAACGGTTGATTTGACTTCGATTTCCTTACCATGACCAAGCAATGGAAAGACCACAGTAACGCGATCCCCTTCATTGATTTTAGTTGGGGCCTTAAAGAAAAGGCCACGCATACTGAGGCTAAGGACGTCTGCGAGGATGAACTCATCGTCAGAAAGACTGTACATACCCGGGAGCTTTAAACGGAGACGAAGATTTTGTCGCGGGTGATGTTCTACATGTTTCTGGATAAATGAGAATAGTTCGAATAGTTCGACAGGGACATCAAGGGTCGCATTGGGTGGCAATTCCGCAATTTTCGTTGCGCCCTGTTTAAGAGCAATAACAGGCAAATCTGCCAATTTGATTCTTTGCGTCGTCTCTGAATCAAGTTCCAGTCTCGGGTCGGCAAAAAGCTCCTCACCAATAATCAGTAAGCTTGGTATGCTTTCTCGAAGAAAAAGCATGACCTGATCTGCTTTACTAGTCGATAAAACGCGGTAGCCCCAGTGCTTGAGTATTGGCTCCAGGGTTGCCAGAAGATCGGAGCGATTATCAGCAATTAAAATATTTTTCATGGTCTGATTCTGTTTTTCAGTAAGTTTGTGTATGGTCTGTTAACTAATCACGGACCACCATCTCGAGATGAACACAACTTAACGTATTCAACAATTTGAGCAAAGGGAAAAATAGTATGTTTCGTTATCTGTTGCTGAGTGTGGTTATGTCGATGAATTTATCTACAAACAATGTTTCTCAGGAAGTCAACTTCCAGTTACGCTGACTCTGCGTTTTTTTGTAATATAACTTTTCATGAAACATGTCGATTATTGTGACTTTCGCAAGACGGAGTGATACATGATTATCAGAGAAATTATTGAGTCTGCAGAAACCAATCTTCTATGTGAATATGCCTGCCACAGCCAGTTCTCTAAAGGTAGGCATACAGAGGAAGAAGCTTGCCCGGTGCGCACAATTTTCCAGGTTGACCGTGATCGCATTCTGCACAGTAAGGCTTTTCGGCGCCTGAAGTATAAAACTCAGGTATTCCTGGCTCCGGAAGGAGATCATTATCGTACTCGGCTTACCCATACCCTTGAGGTCAGCCAGGTTGCCAGAACCATGGCTCGAGCTTTGCGATTGAATGAGGACCTCACCGAAGCGATTGCTCTTGGACATGATCTTGGTCACACACCCTTCGGGCATGCTGGTGAACGCGTCCTTAATGAAATCCTGCCGGATGGCTTCCACCATGTAAATCAGAGTTTGAGAGTTGTTGAACTGCTTGAGAAAGATGGCAAAGGCCTTAATCTTTCCAGGGAAGTACGTGACGGAATTCTGCGGCACTCAAAGGGACGTGGTGCATTGCTGGGGCGGAGCCGAAAGGATCTTCCTGCGACACTCGAGGGTCAACTTGTCCGCCTATCTGATGTAATCGCTTATGTCAATCACGATCTGGATGATGCTATTCGGGGTGGGCTGATCAACAAGAATGATGTGCCGTCTGTTTTACGAAGTGCTCTTGGTGATGATTCTTCACAGCGGCTGAATACGATGATTACTGATTTAATAGAAACGACATTGGCGGCAGATTACGCTACCGTACAGCTTTCCGTACCGGTTGCAGAGCAAGTGACCAGGCTCCGTGATTGGTTGCATGTCAATGTTTATCAATCAGCAGCAGTCGAAGAAGACTTCCGTAAGGCCAGCCGGGTACTTAGAGAGTTGTTCGAATATTTCGTTGCAAAACCACAGGAGATGGTGACTTATGGTTGCCGTTGTGAAGAGGATGATTGCATTGAAATTCTGATTGCTGATTTCCTGGCCAGCATGACAGATCGCTACGCGATGAACCTCTATCAAAAACTCTTTTTTCCCCAACCCTGGAAAAGCACTTAAAATACTGCCAGTAAATCAGGGGCGGCTATTGGGAAGCTGTTGGGAAGCTTGACACCCAAGAAGGCGATATGGTAGTTTTTTAGCACCTTTACGGCTATTTGCCAGCCTGGCAAGAGTGGAAAATGATAGTTAATACCGACCTGTAACACACCGCTTCTGGGTAAACAGGTGTCGGTTTTGTCGGAACAAGGAGGTTGGTATGAGCAAGAAGCTGTTGTTGGCAGACGACAGTATAACGATTCAAAAGGTTATCCAGATTACCTTTGCGCATGAGGACTATGAGTTAACCGTTACCGATAACGGCGATTCTGCCTTAGCAAAGGCCTTGGAAATCAAGCCTGACCTGGTTATGGCAGATATCTACATGCCAGGCAAGAATGGCTATGAATTGACCAGCGCTATCAAGCAGAACCCTGCTCTTCAGCGGGTTCCTGTCTTGCTGCTGGCCGGTTCCTTCGAACCTTTTGATGAGGATAAGGCTAGAAGCTGCAAAGCCGATGCCTGGATTGAAAAGCCTTTTGAGTCCCAAACCTTAATCGACAAGGTAGCTGAACTGCTCAGCGCTGCTCGTGAGGTTCCCGAGACCCCTGAAGTAGTTGTCTCTCCGGCAACCCCGGCACCCGTTGTCGAGGCACCCGCTGTTGTTGAGAAACCGTCCCCAGCTATCTTCACGGAACCCCAGGCAGGTTTCCTGGAGCCCCAAGAAACTGTCCTTGAATCTCAGGATATTTTCACCGAAGAAGCCCAAGATGCCCTTCCCGAAGCTACGAGTGCTGAGCCTGACATGGCGGCAGCTCCGGAGGATCCTTTTGGTGACATCTCCTTTGAGGAAGAGAATCCTTCAGTAGAAGCTGAACCGGTTGCTGTTGCCGATGACTGGAGTGACTTTATCATAGAACCACCGGTTGCAGAATCAACGGTTGAAGATACTTTTGACACTGAAGACACCTTTACTTTTGTGGAGAGTCCCGCCATGGAAAGTGCTGAACCGGCGGCGGCTGATTTTGCAACGATAGAAGATGCACCGGTTGCGGAAACCGATTTCGACGTTTTCGAAATGGGTGACGATGAAATTATGTCTCTTGGTGATGATGACATCCTGGGCGAGGAAGACCTTGAGCCGATCATGCCGGAACAGACCCTCGCTGCCTGGTCTCGTGATGAAACCAATGATGAAGACATCTTCGCTGAGCCGATCAAGGAAACTCCTGCATTTGCAGAAAAGCCCCCTGCGTTTACTGCTGTTGATCCCGTGGCAGAAGAGACTCCGGTTTTTGCAGAACCTGAGTCTGCTGAGGAGCCACCAGCCGTTATTGAGGAACTGGAACCTGCTGCCGTAGCTGCTGCAATGGTTAATGTTGAAGTTGAAGCTGGAGTTGATGTAGAGGCAATGGCCTCTTCCTTGAGTGAGGAGGATGTTGAGAAGATCATCGAAAAGGTTGTTACGAAAGTGGTGGAAAAGTTTGCCGAGTCGATTCTTGAACGGGTTGCATGGGAGGTTGTCCCTGACCTGGCCGAGAAGCTGATACGTGAAGAAATCCGCAAAATCAAGGATGCTGCCGCCTGACAAGCGACCTCAGCCAATAGACTAGCCAAATAGACTAATATGTGAAATGGGGATTGTTAAAATCCCCTTTTCCTTTTGTTCATTGCCTTAATTGTTGGCAGAATGCCAAAATCTCTATGTGAGAAGGATGCGACACCGATGGAAGAGAAGTTGAACAAAGGTTACGAACCACATGATGTTGAGCGAAAGTGGTATGGAATATGGGAAGAAGACGGCCATTTCTGCGCCAATGAAAAGTCTACTAAACCACACTATTCGATTGTTATACCGCCACCAAATGTAACCGGCGTGTTGCATATGGGGCACGCCCTCAATAATACCCTGCAAGATATTCTGGCCCGCTGGAAACGTATGTCAGGCTGTGAAGTCCTCTGGATGCCGGGTACAGATCATGCGGGGATTGCAACCCAGAATGTTGTTGAAAAGCAGTTGGCCTCTGAGGGTCTTGATCGTCACGCGATTGGCCGTGAAGAGTTTATCAAGCGTGTCTGGAAGTGGCGGGAAGATTCAGGCGGGAAGATTATTGAACAATTGAAACGTTTGGGCGCCTCCTGTGATTGGCAGCGCGAGCGTTTCACCATGGATGCCGGCCTCTCCAAGGCAGTCAGGGAAGTCTTTGTTCGACTCTATGAAGATGGTCTGATCTATCGAGCCAATCGTCTGATCAACTGGTGCCCACGTTGTCATACGGCACTATCTGATCTGGAAGTAGAGCACGAGGATAAAAAGGGGCATCTCTGGCATCTGCGTTACCCGGTCATCGGTACAGATCGCTACCTGGTGGTGGCGACCACCCGGCCGGAAACCATGCTTGGCGACAGTGCTGTTGCTGTCCATCCTGAGGATGAGCGCTATCATGATCTGATCGGCAAAAAAGTTCTTTTGCCATTGCTTAATCGTGAAATTCCGATTGTTGCCGATGATTATGTCGATAAGGAGTTTGGCAGCGGTGCGGTAAAAATTACCCCGGCCCATGATTTCAACGACTTTGAGCTCGGTAAAAGGCACGACCTGGAAAAGATCAATATTTTTGATAAATCAGGCATTGTCAACGAAAATGGCGGTCCCTACCAGGGTCAGGAACGCTATGAGGCCCGCGCCAATATAGTTGCCGATCTGGAAAAGCAAAATCTGCTCGACAAGATTGATGATTACTCTAACTCTGTCGGCGAATGCTATCGTTGCAGAACCGTTATTGAACCCTACCTGTCATTGCAGTGGTATATCAAAGTTGGTCCCCTGGCAGAAGATGCGATCAAGGCGGTACAGGAAGGTGACACCCGTATCCTTCCTAAGCAGTGGGAAAAAACCTACTTTGAATGGATGTTTAATCTCCAGGACTGGTGCATCAGCCGACAAATCTGGTGGGGTCACCGCATTCCTGTCTGGTTCTGTGCAGACTGTGACAAGCTGACCGTCAGCCGTGAAGATGCGACCTCATGTTGTCACTGCGGCAGCACGGATATCCATCAGGAGACAGATGTCCTCGACACCTGGTTCTCTTCGGCTCTCTGGCCTTTCTCGACCATGGGTTGGCCGGATCAGACCGAGACTCTTGCCAAGTTTTACCCGACCTCCTGTCTGGTGACGGGATTTGACATCCTGTTCTTCTGGGTGGCTCGCATGATGATGATGGGCCTCAAATTTATGGAGAAGGTACCCTTCAAGGAAGTCTACATCCATGCTCTGGTGCGTGATTCCCAGGGCCAGAAGATGAGCAAGAGCAAAGGCAACGTTATCGATCCGCTGCATGTGATCGACGAATACGGTGCTGATGCTTTCCGTTTTACTCTGACCTCGTTTGCAGCGATGGGGCGTGACATCAAGCTCTCCCCGGAGCGCATCGCCGGCTATCGCAACTTCTGTAATAAACTCTGGAATGCCAGTCGTTTCACACTGATGAATCTTGAAGATTTTGATCCACTTGAAATCGATCTGGATGCTGTCAATCTCTCCAATGCTGATCGCTGGATTTTGACGCGACTTGAAGAAACCATTAGACAAACGAACCAGTCCCTCAATGATTATAAGTTTAACGAGGTGGCCAGCACGCTATACGCGTTTACCTGGCACAGTTTCTGCGATTGGTATATCGAGATGGCCAAGGGTGATCTGTATGGTGACGATCCCCAAGCCAAGCTGCGTGTGCAAAGCGTTCTTTTTACGGTGCTTGAACAGTTACTGCGTCTTCTGCACCCGATTATGCCGTTTATTACCGAGGAAATCTGGCAGGTACTGCCCGGCAAGCGCACTTGTGCGTCGATCATGCAAGCCGATTATCCAGATGGTTCCGGTTTGCCGATCGATACTGTCGGTGCTGAACAGATGGAACTGGTCATGGATGTTATCCGGGCGATTCGTAATATCAGGGGCGAAATGGATGTGCCGCCCGGCAAGCAGATTACTGCATTACTGGATTGCAAATCTGAGCAGGTGCAAAATACCCTTGTCGATGGGAGTGCAGCTATCCGGGTGCTTGGCAAGGTCAACGAGCTGACCATTGGCCAGAGTCTTGATCGCCCTGAGCAGGTAGCCACTCAGGTTGTTGGCGATGTGGAGATCTCTCTGCCACTGGCGGGTTTGGTTGACATTGCCGAAGAAAAGAAGCGTCTGCAAAAAGAGATTGCCAAAGTTCAGAAGGATATTGATCTCTTTACCAAGAAACTTGCCAATGAAAAATTTGTCGCCAATGCGCCTGCGCATGTGTTAGAAAAAGATCGCGGCAAGTTGAAGGACGCCGAGGAGAAGATGGTGGTTCTCCAGGAGAGCTTAGGGAAGATTCAGGCTTTGAAATAGTTACTTATTTTATAAGGTGATGGGGTAAATCCACAATTGGCCTTTTTGTAAAATCAAGACCGTCGGGACGCGACCCGACGGTCTTGACTTTAATGTCGAAGAAAGATAGCTGATCACAGCCTCATTTCTAATACCCCAACTCCACCTCAGTAAGCATCTCACCAAGATATTCCCTAATTTGAACACCGCTATCCATCCTCTGTATCTCGGTGTAGTGTCGACTGGCCATTTCCATTGAGACTCCCTTGAGAAACGCCTTGGTCCGGGGAATAAATGGTGCAGGCATGGAGAATTCTCGCAACCCCATACCGATCAGTAACAGCAGGGTTAGTGGATCTGTGGCCATCTCGCCGCAGAGGCTGACACCTTTGCCCAACACTGTGGCGGTATGAGTTACTTCATAAATGACCTGCAAAACAGCAGGATGTAATGGGTCGTAATACTTGCTTACCAGAGGGTTGTTGCGGTCGGCAGCCAGCATATATTGAACCAGATCGTTGGTGCCAAGAGCAAAGAAATCGACTTCGTTGGCAAGCTGGGGTACCAGACGAACTGCAGCAGGAACCTCAATCATGACGCCAATGGGAACGTTCGTGGAGAATTTCAGGCCTTCCTTTTGCAGGTTCTTACGGGCCTCTTCAACCACCTCCAGGCAAGCACGTGTTTCATCCAGGCTGGAGATCATCGGGAAAAGCAGCTTAACCGGACCGTGCTGGCCGGCCATAAGGATTGCCTCGATCTGGGTACGGAAAATGTCACGGTTATCGAGGGACACCCGCACAGACCGCCAACCCATGAACGGGTTGTCTTCTTTGGGTGGGCTGAAATAGGGCAATACTTTGTCACCGCCGATATCCAGGGTGCGGATAGTAACAGGTTGTCCGTCAAACTCCTTGACCACCCGGCTATAGAGTTCATATTGGTCGTTGCGGCCGGGAAAGTCACCGCGAGCCATGTATGGGAACTCGGTCCGGTAAAGGCCAACACCTTCGGCACCGAAGCGCTTGGCCACGTTGATGTCGCTGATCAGACCGATATTGGCGCGCAGGATGATGCGTTCACCGTCAGAAGTCGTCGCCTGTTGGTCACGGTACTTCTCCAGGCGACAGAGTTCACGTGTCTGGTCCAGTTGCAGTCGCTGGTACTCATCCTTGACCGTATCCAGGGGTTTGATGTAAATACGCCCGGTGTTGGCATCTGCAATCAGGTTGTCTTCTGGAGCAATGTGCTTGAGAGCCCCCCGTACGGCGACGATTGCAGGAATACCCATCGATTTCGCCATAATGATGGCATGAGCATTCTTCTCACCACTTTCGGTGATGATACCGAGAATCTGTTCGGTATCAAGTGTGGCCATGTCCGAGGGTAAAATCTGCCGCGCCACCAGAATACTTGGATGCTTCAGGCGCAAGTTCTGTTCCGAAGCATCACCGACCAGATTGGCGAGGATACGACGGCCGATATCCTCCATGTCCGTGGCGCGCTCCCTGAGGTAAGGATCATCCATCTTATGGAAGGCTTCTATATAGTTGGCAACGATTTTCTCCAGGGCGTAAGCAGCGCTGTGACCTTTGTTGATTTCGTCCTGAAGCTTTTTGATAAAACTGCGGTCTTCAAGAATCATCAGGTGCGTATGGAAGATTGCAGCATCGCTCTCGCTAAGGCGCTCCGCAACGCGTTTTTCAAGAAAGATTGTCTGGATACAGGTCTTCTCCAGGGCACTTTCAAGATTCTTCAGTTCGGCTCCTGTGTCCACTTGTTCTTCGTGAAGAATATCGGCAAAACCAAGGCGCTCTTCAAGAATCGCTGCAGGTCCAATAGCAACCCCCGGATAAGCAACTTTGCCGGTGAGAACTGCCTGTGGAGAGGTCTCGATTGATTCTTCAGCACCTGTCAAAAATTGCTGTGCTTGGGCAAGCTCTTGGGTGACGCGTTGGCTCTCTTTCTGGTGCAGGTGGATAGAGTCGAGCAGACGAGCGTTGATGACAATTGAAGTGATCTGAAAGGCAATTGTCGACAGGGCGCTGATTTCTTCTTTACTGAACTTCCGGGAGTCTTTGGTCTGCAGAACAATGACACCAAGTGGGTTGTTGCGTTCAAAGAGAGGTATCCCCAGGAATGAATGAAAACGTTCCTCACCGGTCTCCTTAAAATAACGGTAGCTGGGGTGATCCTGGGGTTCCTCAATAGCTATTGCATGGCGCTTTTGTGCGGCCATCCCGGTGAGTCCCTCGCCTATACGCAAGGTAACCTTACCAACAGCTTTGCGGGACAGGCCTTTGGAGGCTTGCAAGCGCAAGGTTTCACTGTCGGGATCCAGGAGATAAATTGAGCAGACATCTGTGTGCATCCGCTTTGCTACAAGGGTCACAATGTTACGCAGGGTATCGTCGAGATCGTGCGACTGCAGAATCAGTGCACTGATATCCTCGAGAGTGGTAATGCCTATTTTTGAGTTTGGCTTGCGTGGCATGAGATCGTCAGGGTTAGTAATTAGTTGTTGATTAGTATGATAGCGGACGCTAATCATTTTGGCGAACAAAAAAACGCCAGCATGTTGTCCTTTTAACTATGTCCTCTTAACTCTTGACCACACAAGGGCTAATCCCTATAATGCACACCTCTTTGCCGAAGTGGTGGAATTGGTAGACACGTCGGTCTCAAAAACCGATGCCCTCTGGGCGTGCCGGTTCGATTCCGGCCTTCGGTACCATTTGCGAATCTATCGCAGTCCAACGCGACACAGTGAGCCCGCCTAAACAGCGGGTTTTTCTGTATATAGCGTCATCCCCTGTCCAAAGGCATCCGAGTTGTTTACAACGACAGGGAGGAAATTCTTAAATTCATTACAGGAAAGAACCAGGAGCCTGTCCAACAATAAGGATCGAAGCGAATTCCTCTGAGACTGACGTAGTAACAGCTGCAAAGGGAGCAATATGAGTGACTACATCCTTGCCATAGATCAAGGAACCACCGGCACAACAGCACTTCTGGTTGGCCATGATTTACTCATCCACGGCCAGCAGACTGTCGACTTCCCACAACACTTCCCTAAGCCCGGCTGGGTGGAACACGATCCGGAAGAGATCTGGGCATCGCTACGCCAGGCGATTCTTGATCTGCTTGCAGCAACCGGCACATCGACCAGCCAAATCCAGGCAATCGGCATAACAAATCAACGTGAGACCACCCTGCTCTGGGACCGTGCAGACAACCGTGCAGTTGCCAATGCCATCGTCTGGCAGTGCCGACGCACAGCAGAAATCTGCCATAAATTGAAAGATCAGGGCCTGGAGGAGAGATATCGCCGTCAGACCGGCTTGGTTCTCGACCCTTATTTTTCCGGAACCAAGTTGACATGGCTCTTCCAGGAAGCCCCTGAGATAAAAAGCAGAGCCAAATCAGGACACCTTGCCTTCGGCACCATAGATACTTTCCTGGCCTGGCGTCTGACCGGCGGCAAAGCCCATGTTACAGACGTTTCAAATGCCTCGCGAACACTGATGATGGATTTGCAGTCACTCGAGTGGGATGACGCACTACTCGAACCGCTCGGAGTGCCACGGACAATTCTCCCCGAGATCACTTCTTCATCACAAATCTTCGGCAAAACCTTCGGACTCGATTTTCTGCCTGATGGTATCCCTATTGCCGGCATAGCCGGCGATCAGCAGGCGGCCCTCTTCGGTCAGGCGTGTTTTGCGCCGGGCCAGACAAAATGCACTTACGGAACCGGGGCATTTATCCTGGAAAACATCGGTGCTACACCTCTGCCCAGCAAGCACGGTCTCCTGACCACAGTCGCCTGGCAAGTTAACGGCCAGACCTGCTACGCCCTGGAAGGCAGCGCTTTCATTGCCGGAGCCGCTGTGCAGTGGCTGCGCGACGGCATTGGGCTGATCAAAACCGCTGGTGACATTGAAGCCCTGGCTCAACAGGTGCCCGATAGCGACGGTGTGATCTTTGTTCCGGCCCTGACCGGGCTGGGCGCGCCACACTGGCGTAGCGAAGCCCGTGGCCAGATCACCGGGCTGACTCGCGGCACAACCGCTGCGCATCTGGCTCGCGCCACACTGGAAGGCATCGCCTTACAGATCCATGATCTGGTCATGGCAATAGCCGATGACCGTGGCGAGCCTGGTTCCATCCTCAAGGTAGATGGTGGTGCAGCGCAAAACAACCTGCTGATGCAGATACAGACGGATCTGATTAATCAACCGGTGTCACGACCGAAAACTCTCGAGACAACAGCCCTTGGAGCAGCAATGCTGGCTGGTCTGGCTATTGATTTTTGGAATGATACGGATGAGCTTGCTGCAAGCTGGCAGGAGGAGCGTTGTTTTGAACCACAGGTAGAGAGTGGCTGGCGAGAGTCGCTGTTGGAGCAATGGCAGGCGGCCATCAACAAAATTCAATAACAGGGTCACCGTGTAGGGGCGAAGCAAGGTCCATCTGCTTCGCCCGGTTTTCAACCCGTTCTTATGGTAATTATGAAAAGGGCAAAGCAGGTAAAACTCTTGCTTTGCCCCTACAGAGCTGGTGTGGTGGCTTCCTCACTCCTCACAGGTTCTTATAGATCATTAAGTAAGCGATAGATTTGCTGCTGCAGTTCCCAAGTCGCTGTTACCTGCTCGTCGAGGCCCTCCTCATCAAAGATAAGGCGAGCCCGATCAAGGTTATTGTAAACCTTAAGCAAAACCGGCGTTAACTGGAATTCGAGGCGCATGCGGGGTATTTCACCGACCTGATCAACCAATTCCTGCAGTCCGCGACTGGCTTTTTTAACCACTCGCGCACCCTGGTCAGCATTGGAGCCACAGTCCTTCAGTTTTATCCGAAAAGCGGCAACGTCTTTGGCAATATCACGATAGCGGTTGGAAATACTCATCCACCACATCCTTTCATGGCAATCAAATTTTATTAAAGGGAGATTCCCCACTGGAAAGTCACATCCTAATCGAAGTATGCCCTTATGACAACTGTGAAAAGAGAGTAAACTGACAGGGGTGAAAGATGGGTTTGCTGTTGACTGAAAGTGAAGGAGCCTGTTAGTCTTCTTATCTTACAAACAACTTAAGCCAAAAGCCCTGGGGGAGTAGACACTACTGAGAGTCTGCCCAAGAGAGTCTCACTCTCTCAATGACAGACGACCCCTTGAACCTGATCCGGATTATGCCGGCGTAGGGAAGCGGCACGATTTTCGGGAACCAGCCCGAAAAGAGCCGCCATGTGCGGCTTTTACTTTTTATGTAAGCAAAACTTTCTTATGCAAGTCAAAGTCAACGAACAGAACTACACCGTCGATACCAATGAATCCGTGGGCTCAGTCAGAGATCGTATCAAAGCTGACGCCGACCTCTTGATTGTCAACGGTTTTCCCGCCGAAGCAGAGACGCTGCTAAACGACGATGATCAGGTGATCCTGATCAAGCGTGGCGAAATCCCTGATGCCGACGAACTCGATGCTCTTCTGACTGCCCGTCACACGCCGGGTGTTCACGAAGTCGTCAAAGAGTCAACTGTCGGCATTGCTGGTGTCGGTGGCCTCGGTTCCGCCATCGCTATCGCACTGGCCCGTACCGGCATTGGTCATCTGATTATTGCCGACTTCGACATTGTCGAGCCATCCAACCTGAATCGACAGCAGTTTTTTATCGATCAGATCGGCCTGCCTAAAGTCTATGCTCTGCGCGACACCCTGGCACGCATCAATCCGCATGTGCGAATCACAGCATGCCATTTACGTTTGACGCCAACCAACATTGAAGAGGTGTTTGGACACGCTCAGATTCTGGCGGAAGCCTTTGACCGGGCAGACCAGAAGGTAATGCTGATCGAAACCTTTGCCACCAGACTCCCTGGTCGACCAATTGTGACCGGATCCGGCATGGCGGGCTACGGTCCGGCCAACACTGTGCAGACACAAGAGGTCGCCGATAATCTCTACCTTTGCGGTGACGGCTGCACCGCTGCGGCTCCAGGCACCGGTCTGATGGCACCTCGCGTCGGCGTCGCCGCTCATCACCAGGCCAACGCGGTATTGCGACTATTGCTTGGCCACAACCCTGTTAGGAGCCTGTCCGACAATAAGGGTCGAAGCGAAAGCCCAGAAGTTTGAGAACAGATTTTGGCTCGTTTGAGAGTAATAGCCATAGCTATTGGTAGAAAAGGAGCTGAAATATGGGCCAAACAGCTGGGTTTGCAGCCAATCATTGATTGTCGGACAGGCTCCTGGAGAAAAAGAATAGCGATGGAAATTATTTTCAACGGTAAAACCTGTGAGCTGCAAACCAGTATCAATATCCAGGAGTTCCTTGATCAGAGACAACTTGATTGTCTGCAGGTCGTGGTGGAACATAACCGCAACATCATCTCGCGCCAGAGGCTGGCAGATACTCTTTTAAGTAATGGCGACACCCTGGAAGTGATTCACTTTGTCGGGGGCGGTTAAAACCTGGGACGAGGAGCGAGGAACGAGGAACGAGGAGAGTCAAAGGCTTTTCGCGTCCCGCGTCCCGCGTCCCGCGTTCCTCTCTTTTCGAGGTTTAAGATGGATAAATTAATTATTGCTGGACGTTCTTTTAAATCACGTCTGATGGTCGGGACCGGTAAGTTTGCGTCAAATGAGGCGATGGTTGCTGCCATGGAAGGTTCCGGCAGCGAGATAGTCACCGTTGCCCTGCGCCGGGTGGATGTTGATAATCCACAGAACAGCCTGCTCAAACATATCGACCCAGAACGCTACTTGCTGTTGCCTAACACCAGCGGTGCCCGCGATGCCGAAGAGGCGATTCGTCTCGCCCGCATTGCTCGCGCTGCCGGTTGCGAGCCCTGGGTCAAACTTGAGGTCACACCGGATCCTTACTATCTGCTGCCAGATCCAATCGAGACGTTAAAAGCAGCAGAGGTTCTGGTCAAAGAAGGCTTCATCGTACTGCCATACATCAACGCCGACCCGGTACTGGCCAAGCACCTGCAGGAAGCCGGAACAGCAACAGTCATGCCTTTGGGAGCACCGATCGGTACGAACAAGGGTGTACGCACCCGTGATAACATCGCCATCATTATCGAGCAAGCCACCGTTCCCGTGGTGGTTGATGCCGGACTGGGCGCACCTTCCCATGCCGCAGAAGCAATGGAGATGGGTGCCGATGCTGTTCTGGTCAACACCGCTCTGGCTGTCGCCCGCGATCCGGGGGCTATGGGTGTTGCCTTCAGAAAAGGTGTCGAAGCTGGACGCGAAGCCTATCTCGCCGGACTCGGCAAACAACAAGACAAGGCTGAAGCGAGTAGTCCGTTGACTGGTTTTTTACATCAATAACCTTCTTAGGCACGCGGTAATTGCTGACAGACCATTTGCATCTGTAGGGGCTAAGCAAGCATCATCTGCTTCGCCCGTATTTAGGCCCCATGACGACAAGGGCGAAGCAGGTGAAACGTTTGCTTAGCCCCTACAAACTTTAATTATGAGTTTTCTTAATATTATTCAAAGATACGATCAGCGGCAGGTAATTGCCGAGATCGAAGCCATGACCGCAGCAGATGTGCGACGAGCATTGGCCTCGGAGCAGATCGACAATCGCGATTTCATGGCCCTGCTGTCGCCAGCTGCCGAAGATTTCCTTGAAGAGATGGCCCAAAAAGCCCACGCCATCACTTTGCGGCGTTTTGGTCGAACCATTCTGCTTTATGCCCCGCTTTACCTCTCCAACGAATGCCACAACAGTTGCCTCTATTGCGGCTTCTCGGTTAACAATCCAATTCCCCGCCGCACCCTGACCCTTGACGAGATCGAACAAGACGCCCGCATTCTGCACGATCAAGGTTTTCGTCACATCTTGCTGTTGACTGGTGAAGCTCCAGGCAAGGTCGGCAATGACTTTATTGCTGCAGCTGCCGAGCGCATCAGACCACTGTTTTCCTCCATCAGCATTGAAGTCTATCCGATGGAGACTGCGGGTTATAAAGAAATGGTGGCTGCCGGAGTTGACGGTCTGACAATCTACCAGGAAACCTACGACCCGGAACTTTACCAGCAACTCCACCCAAGCGGCCGCAAACGTGACTACAACTTCCGACTGAAAACACCGGAGCGCGGCGGTGCCGCCGGTTTACGCCGCATCGGCATCGGTTTCCTGCTCGGCCTCAGCAACTTCCGCAGTGAAGCATTCTTTGCCGGATTACATGGCCGTTACCTGATGCATCATTACTGGCGCACCCTGCTGACGGTCTCCTTTCCTCGCCTGCGTCCAGCGGAAGGTGGGTTCCAACCAATCAACCCGGTCTCTGACCGACAATTTGTTCAGCTGATGTGCGCCATGCGCCTACTGCTACACGATGCTGGCCTGGTACTCTCCACCCGGGAAAGTGCCAAACTGCGTGACAATCTACTGCCCCTCGGCATCACCCAGATGAGCGCCGGATCATGCACGGCTCCGGGCGGCTACGCGGAAGAAAATTCTGCGACAGAACAGTTCACCATTGATGATGACCGCTCCCCGGCTGAAATCGCTGAGATTCTGAGATCACACGGTTACGATCCGGTTTGGAAGGATTGGGATGGCGCATTCTTACAAAAAGAAACAGGTTGAATTTTCTAACCTTACAGCTTATAGCCAGGGTCCTATGTCTAACCCAATCGACTTTCCCCTCTACCTGATCACCGACCGCACCCAGGTTGCAACCAACCACACCCTCCTCTCTGCAATTGATTCTGCACTGCAAGGTGGCGTTAAAGCCATTCAGCTTCGTGAAAAAGATCTCACTGCGTCAGAGCTTCTGCCACTTGCGCGGAAATTACGAGATCTGACCAGGCATTTTGATGCCCACTTGCTGATCAATGACCGAATTGATGTTGCCCTTGCCGTGCAAGCAGATGGTGTACATCTCGGCGAACACTCCCTGCCAACTGCTGTCGTCCGGCAACTGATCGGGCCAAAACTTTTGATCGGTGTCTCCACACACAGTAACGCTGACATCAGCCGTGCGGCCGAACAGGGTGCAGACTTTGTCACTTTCGGACCGGTTTATGCGACTCCCTCCAAAGCGGCGTTTGGAGCACCACAGGGGTTGCAGGCCTTGACAGAAGCGTGCCGTGACAGTTCATTGCCGGTGTTTGCTCTCGGTGGCATAACTCTACCTAGAATTGCTGAGGTCCGTCAGGCTGGTGCCGGTGGTGTTGCTTTGATTTCGGCTATTCTAGCCAGCGATAATCCGTGTGCAGCGGCAGAAGTCTTCAGTAGTTATTATTCAGTGGAATAGTTATAACAGGTAACATCAAAACCTGTTCACAGGGATGAGAGTCTTGAAGAATCAAGGTCAAGACCGTCGGGTCGCGTCCCGACAGACGCCTTACTTTTTACAACGCCAAAAAAGTATGCAAAAAGGCTTTTCTCCTGTGGAGGGCACTTCTTTCGCCATTGGTCGGTGTTTTGTGCAGCTATAAGGTTGATGAGAAAGGTGATTCTGCGTGGCAACAAATAAACAGGACGTTTTTTTGCGAGATGTCTGGTCTTCGCCCTGTAGCCCATTGTTTCAGTCCTGACGAAAAGCTGGCTCACCACAACTGCTTAGCAGCATAAACAAAACAGCACCAGACCTTGCTCATCAAGAACCGCCAGCAATTAACTCACCGACCACTGGCGAAAGAAGTGCCCAGCGCCGCGCAAAGCGTTCTTTGGTTACTTTCTTTGGCTTTGGAAAGAAAGTTACCCGGCTGTCGGCCGGGACCGGCGATCTTGACCCTAAAAGCTTTTGACCCTAAAGCTTTTGACCTTAAAACCCGAAACCTTGCACAAGGAACTAGGAACACGAAAAATCAGAAATTATCTTCAGAATAATCCGGAACCTCATCAAACCAAACCATATCCCGCTTAGCCTGCACCAAGGCGCTTTCAGCCAAAGCAATAATCCTCTCCCGATCCTTAGGGTAAGAGCCGGCAAGATTAAGGATATTAGAGGCGTGGTTAGAACGCAGAATGGTCTTTTGCGGCGCAAGATGACGGACTATTTCGAGAGTTTCTTCGATAATACCACCATTGGTTTGCAAGGTAATTGAACGCAGGAAATCATCATTGTGGCGACGGAACATGGTCAGCAGCGAAAAAAATTCCGGAGAGAGTTCTGTAACCCATTTTGCGGTACCTCTGGCATGTTCGACACTGCGCTCCCGACCTGCCAATCCGAGGATAGCTGTCACCGAGAGTTTCAGCCCAGCCTGCTGAGCCTTACGGCACAAATCAAGCATCTCGGCCGGGCTGAAGCCTTTCTTGATAGCTGACAAAGTCTGCTCATCACCACTCTCCAGACCAAAGTAAAGAATTCGCAGCTTCTTTTCCCGCAACCGGGACAACTCCGCCACCGACTTGCTTCTCAGGCTGTTAGGAGAGGCATAAATACCGATACGGGTCAGCTTCGGAAAAGATTCAGCCAGTAACTCGAGAATTTCAATCAACCCTGCCTGAGGGTAAATGAGGGCATCTCCGTCAGCCAGGAAAACTTTTTGAATACCACCTCGGTGAAAGATGGGAATTCTTTCGATTTCCGCCTTAACCTCTGCAATAGGTCGCACTTTGAACTGCTTGGTTTTGTACATCCCGCAAAAAGTGCAATGGTTCTGAGAACATCCCAGGGTAATCTGGAATATCTGGCTGTACGCCTCACTTGGTGGGCGGTACAGGGGATAGTCGTAATTGAAATAATTGTACATGACAATAACCTTTGATTTGTGATTTGTGTCAGTTGACCGATTACTGCTTCCCTTCCTCTATCATCTTCATATATCGGCGAGCATTCTCGGTGACTTCAGGGGTTTGTGCCAGATCAACAGCAGCGACAAAATAGTGCCAGGCAGAAGTTTCACAACGGTCTTTGTGCAGTAATGCCCGCCCTGCTCCCAAGTAGGCCCGATCAAGACCTTTATCGCCTGGCCGTTCGGCGATCAGTCGTCTAAACACTGTCAAGGCTTCGTCTGGAGAGCCACTATCCAGCATATACTCGCCAATAGTAAGGATATTATTGGTCGACAGTTGGCTCCGCTGACTGCGACCATCCATTTGAGCGAAGCGTGCGACCGCATGCGCCAGATCATCACGATCTATGGAGCTAACGATATCGGTCACCGCATTGACAAGATTGGCCCGTTTACGGCCAACTCGTGGAGTTGTTCCTTTCATCCGTAATAAGCCGGGCAAACGATCAACTGCCAGAGCCAGGCCAAGACCAGCAAGGAAGCCGCCAATATGCGCCCCGTGTGCAACGCCACTCCCTTCTGCCGAACTCATCATGAAAGGCAAGAGGTTATCGATCACCAGATAAACCCCAAGAACGATGCGAGATGGAATCAGAAAGGTGGTCATGATCAAGGGAAAAAGAAAAACAAAAACCTTGATCCGGTTACGCGGAAACCATAAAAAATAGAAACCAAGTACACCTGAGATTGCTCCCGAAGCGCCGAGCATCGGTATCTGTGAATTCGGCACAAACATACCGAAAAAGAGTGTCGCCACCAGACCAGCACCGAGATAGGCCATAAGATAGCCGACATGGCCAAGGCGGTGCTCAACATTATCACCGTATATCCAGAGGAACAGCATATTACCGGCCAGATGCATCCAGCCAGCATGCAGAAACATCGCCGTAAACATACTCAGCAGAGAGAACTCGGCAGGCCTGAAGCCGTATTTAAAAACCACCAGATCGTAGGCCGAGACATGCTGGTAAACCATCTGTGTCGACCAGTTACCACTGGCACCAATAAGGCTCAGATATTCCAGCAAGGCAGGATCATTGAGATCAGGGCGCGTCGCACTCATAGGGAGAGTGATCGCCAGGAACACAACAACATTGATCCCGATCAACAGCCAGTTGACATAGGGAGTTGTTTTGGGATTGGGAACATCGCCGATCGGCAGAAGCATCAGTCTTCTCAGGGATGGGTTAATTTACCTAACAAATTCGTGTCATCATAACACATTGCCAAAGGTAACTATTCAGCACAATTTGAATGCCTTACAAAAACGTCTGTCATCCCCGAATGATTCTATCGGGGATCCATGCTCTAAAGTCTGGATTCCCGATTACACCTTCGGGAATGACAATATTTTGTAATGCTGAAGAGTTACGGCCAGAGCATATTATTTACCTAACGCATCTTTCCTCTGTACCATTAGTCTTTCACCCTGTACCCTGTCCGCTAAATTCATCTTCCTCATGGAGACCAACATGCACACCATAAACCTCGATGGCCGCAATATCCCAGTCGGTAAAATTGCCTGTATCGGCCGCAACTATGCCGAACACATCAAAGAACTCGGTAACAAAACACCGGACAAACCGGTTGTCTTTATAAAGCCTCCCAGCTCCATCGTTGACTCAGGAGGAACAGTAGTTATTCCAGCTTATTCCAGCAATTGCCATCATGAGATCGAGCTCGCGGTACTAATCGGTAGAAATGCAAAAGAAGTCAGTACCGAAAAAGCTCTCGATTACGTAAGTGGTTACGGTGTCGCTCTGGATCTGACTCTCAGGGATGTGCAAAACACACAAAAGGAGAAAGGACTACCTTGGGAAATTGCCAAAGCCTTCGACACCTCCTGCCCACTTTCGGCATTTGTAGGCACGGATCAGGTGGCAGACCCGCAAAACCTGCAGCTTAAATTGACTGTGAATGGGCAAGTACGTCAGGACGGCAACAGCAGCGACATGATGCGCACAGTAGCGGAACTGATCGCTGCTGTGTCTTCTTACTTCATCTTGGAGGCAGGAGATATCCTGCTTACCGGAACCCCGGCAGGGGTTGGCAAAATTATGAGTGGAGACCAACTAGAGGCGACGATTGAGAAGGTTGGCAGATTACAGGTATCAGTAGAGTAGCTGTTTTTTGTGCCACCCGCTACTCACTACCATCATCAAAAACCAGGCCATCACCATCATTCATGCGATTAAGATAAGATTTGAGTCGCACGGTGTGTTCCCGGTCTGCTTCAGCCAGGGCCTTGAACATAGTCTGCAAATCAGGTTGATTGCCTAACTCTGCAAAACCGAGGTGAGCTTTCAGGAAGGCATCTTCAAGTTCTACAGAGGCGTAGATTGCTTCATCTAGAGAAAGGCTGCCCTCCTGAGCATCGAGCAGAATTTCACCGGCACGATCAAAAAGCTCCTGCACTTCCTCAAGATTCAGCCCACACTCCAGCACACCAGCGATCTCAAATAGGTCATTCACCAAGCGAATGCGATGCGCATGACGCAGCTCATCATCAGCCATCTCCTGCCAGATCTCACGTAACTCATCGTTGGCATCCGGATGGTTCACCAGTTGCTGGTAGATTTCACCGACCCGTTCTTCTACATCGATGCAGCTTTGCAGGATTGCTTTCATAGAGTCCTCCTTATAAATAACTGAAATGAGTCTATCATATAGATAACGCATGAGACAGTTAAGAAGAGATTCAAACAACAAAAGCCCCCGTCATGGACAGAGGCTTTTGTTGATTTGACAATTGATTTCTAGTTTTCTTCCAGCACCGCCTGCGCCGCAGCCAGTCGGGCAATCGGCACGCGGAAGGGCGAGCAGGAGACATAGTCTAGGCCGATACGGTGACAGAACTTCACCGAAGAAGCCTCACCGCCGTGCTCGCCGCAGATACCAAGTTTGATATCAGGGCGGGTCTTGCGGCCCAGCTCACAACCCATCTTCACCAGTTGACCAACCCCGTCCTGGTCGATGGCGACAAAGGGATCGCTAGGAAATAGATCCTGCTCAACATAAGCGGGCAAGAACTTGCCAGCATCATCACGGGAAAGACCGTAGGTGGTCTGGGTCAGGTCGTTGGTACCAAAGGAGAAGAACTCGGCCTCATTGGCAATAACATCAGCAGTCAGGGCCGCGCGAGGCAGTTCGATCATGGTACCTATCAGATAGGTGACTTTGACACCGTAACTGGCGATGACTTCATCGGCAACGCGGATGGCGTTAGCACGCAGGATCGCCAGCTCCCTCACTTCACAGACCAGCGGAATCATAATCTCGGGAACAATGTCGAAACCATCATTTTTGACCAGCTCGCAGGCAGCTTCCATAATCGCCTGCACCTGCATATCGTAAATTTCAGGGTAGGTAATCGCCAGTCGGCAACCGCGGTGACCAAGCATCGGGTTGAACTCGTGCAACGACTCAACCTTAGACTTCAAGGTCTGCACCGGAACATTTATCTCACCAGCCAAGGTTTCGATATCCTTATCACTGTGCGGCAGGAATTCATGCAGAGGTGGGTCAAGCAGACGAATAGTGACTGGCAGGCCCTTCATAACCTTGAAAAGACCAAGGAAGTCGCCTTTTTGCATTGGCAGAATCTTCGCTAACGCCTGTTTGCGACCTTCCATATCTGCAGCAAGGATCATCTCACGTACAGCGGTAAGACGATCACTCTCGAAGAACATATGTTCGGTCCGGCAGAGGCCAATGCCCTCAGCACCGAAGTCACGAGCCACCTGGGCATCATAAGGAGTATCGGCATTGGCACGCACACGCATACGACGGATGTCATCAACCCATGCCATCAATTGACTGAATTCGCCCGTCAACTCCGCCTGCACTGTCGGCACTTCGCCCTGCATAACTTCACCGGTAGAGCCATCAAGAGTAATCACATCGCTCTTCTTGAAGATCCGACCATTCCTGGCGGTAAATTGCTGCTTAGCATAATCAACCTTGATTTCGCCGCAACCAGAGACACAGCATTTACCCATGCCACGGGCCACCACCGCCGCATGAGAAGTCATCCCACCACGAGCGGTAAGAATCCCCTCGGCGGCATGCATGCCGTGGATATCTTCGGGGCTGGTCTCAACACGCACCAAAATCACCTTGAGACCAATTTTGGCCGCCTCTTCCGCCTCATCAGCGGAAAAAACCACCTGGCCGCTGGCAGCACCTGGAGATGCAGGCAAGCCTTTAGCAACCACTGTTTTCGAAGCATCAGGATCAAGCGAGGGGTGCAGTAACTGATCGAGTTGTTCCGGCTCGACCCGCATCACCGCTTCCTTTTTACTAATCAATCCTTCAGCAACCATATCAACGGCAATTTTCACCGCAGCCTTGGCAGTACGCTTGCCACCGCGGGTCTGCAACATATAGAGCTTGTGCTTTTCGATGGTGAACTCAATATCCTGCATATCCTTGTAGTGCGTTTCGAGGATGCTGCGGATCTTATCTAACTGCGCATAGCAATCAGGAAGGACATCTTCCATAGCTGGCAAATCACCCGGTTTGTATTTGGCCTTGTTGATTGGCTGCGGCGTACGGGTACCAGCGACCACGTCCTCGCCCTGGGCGTTGATCAGATATTCACCGTAGAAGTAATCCTCGCCGGTGGCGGGGTCGCGGGTGAAGGCAACGCCGGTGGCGCAATCGTCGCCCATATTGCCATAGACCATCGACTGGACATTGACAGCAGTGCCCCATTCTGCGGGGATGTTATTGAGTTTACGATAGGTTTTGGCTCGAAAATTCATCCAGGAACCGAAGACCGCGCCGATGGAACCCCAGAGCTGTTCTTTGGGGTCCATGGGGAAATCATGGCCGAGGTCTTCCTTGACCTTAGTCTTGAACAGACTGACCAGCTCTTTCAAATCATCGGCAGTCAAAGCAGTGTCTTCCTCAACACCGCGATCGGACTTCATCTTCTCGAGAATATGCTCAAGGATGTCGCCATCCATATCGAGGACGACATTGGCGTACATCTGGATAAAACGTCGATAGGAATCATAGGCAAAACGGGCATCACCACTCTGGGCGATCACTCCCTGGACAGTATCGTCATTGAGACCGAGGTTGAGAACTGTATCCATCATCCCTGGCATCGAAGCCCGGGCTCCGGAACGCACCGAAACCAGCAGCGGATTCTGCGCGTCACCAAATTTCTTGCCCATCAACTTCTCAACCTGCGCCAGGTTCTGGTTGACTTCCTCCTCAAGACCGGCCGGGTAGTTACGGTCATTCTTGTAGAACTCGGTGCAGACTTCCGTAGTAAGAGTGAAACCGGCTGGCACTGGCAGACCGATACTGGTCATTTCCGCCAGATTGGCACCCTTGCCGCCGAGCAGGTTTTTCATGTCGCCGCGACCTTCGGCTTCGCCATCACCAAAGAAATAGACATACTTTGCCATTTTTGATTCCTCCCAAAGTAAGGTTGCTATGAATATTGATTCGTTAGATTCAGAACCCGAAACCATTTATTTAGCCGCGATCAAAATCTATAAAAATCTATAAAAGACAAGGGTTTTAAAGTTCTATGCTTTTCAACAAATAGACCTTGATAGATTTTCATTGCGGCTAATTTGTTTTTGACCTTAAAATCAAAGACTTTTATTTAGCCGCGGTCAGAATCTGTGAAAATCTGTAAGGGCTAAAAACAAGGACTTTTGGTTTTATGCTTTTAAACACAGACCTTGATAGATTTTCATTGCGGCTAATTTGTTTTTGACCTTAAAATCTAAAGACTTTTATTTAGCCGCGGTCAGAATCTGTGAAAATCTGTAAGGGCTAAAAACAAGGACTTTTGGTTTTATGCTTTTAAACACAGACCTTGACAGATTTTCACCGCGGCTAATATGCTTTTGACTTTAAAGTTTTCACGCGGATATCCTTGTAAAGTCTGCAATATCTGCAAACAGGCTTGCTACCTTGGTCAGCAGAGCCAACCGATTGGTCTTGACCTTGTCATCCTCAGCCATAACCATGACACCATCAAAGAAGGCGTCAACCGGCTCACGTAGTCCAGCGATAGTCTGTAACGCAGCGCCATAGTCACCATTGCTGACCTGGTCGGCCACCACCTGGCGGGTTATCTCGACCGCAGACGCTAAAGCACGCTCGCAATCATCTTCGAACAGCTCGGTCTGTACAGCGGCATCGACGCCACCTTTAATAATATTGCCAACCCTCTTGAAGGCCACAGCCAATGGCTCGAAATCAGCCGCGCCCTTGAGCGCTGCAAGGGCCGCCACTCTCGCTACCGCATCGTCAGGCTCATCGAAACGAGCCGACAGAACAGCATCGACCACATCGGTCGAGTAATCGCGACTGGTCAGCATATTCGCAAGCCGCAAGCGGATAAACTCAACCACATTGGCCTGCACTTCGGCCTGCGGTCGTGTCAGTTTTCTTTCCAGTAAACCCAGGCTCTGCTCAACCAGTTGAGGGATGCTGATCTGGTAGCCGCGATCAAGGATGATATTGAGGACACCAATGGCACTGCGACGCAGTGCATAGGGATCGGCGGAACCCGTCGGAATCAGGCCGACACCGAAACAGCCGCAGATCGTATCGATCTTGTCGGCAATGGAGACAAAAGCGCCGAGATTATCCGACGGCAGAGTACCTCCCGCTTCGGTGGGCAGGTAGTGTTCAAAGATGGCGATTGAAATACGCGGATCCTCGCCCTCGATGCGTGAGTATTCGCGCCCCATGATTCCCTGCAATTCGGGGAACTCATAGACCATCTTGGTCTCAAGGTCACACTTGGCCAACTGAGCCGCGCGTTCTGTCAGGGCAACCGCCGTTGGCTCAAAACGCTCTGCCAGACTCTTGGCAATCTGCGTGAAACGTTCAACTTTTTCAAAGCTGCTGCCGAGCTTTGCCTGGTAGATCACCTGCTTGAGAGATTCCAGATTACTCTCCAGCTTGACCTTCTGGTCTTCTACCCAGAAGAACATGGCATCATCCAAACGCGGCCTGATGACCCTCTCGTTACCCTTGATGACGACCTGTTCATCTTCGGGGCGAGTATTGGATATGGTGATGAATTTGTTAAGGAGTTTCCCCTGATTGTCTTCAATGGTGAAGTAACGCTGATGTTCACGCATTGACGTTACCAGCAGTTCACGCGGCAGCTGCAGATATTTTTTGTCGAAGCTGCCACAGAGGGGAGTCGGATCCTCTACCAGATAGGTGACTTCTTCAAGGAGTCTTTCATCAAGCGAAGTCTTACCTCCGGCAGCCTTGCCCGCCGTTTCAACCTGCTCGCGAATAACGGCCTTGCGTTCGTTATGGTTAGCGGTGACAAAATGCTTGCGGCAACCTTCCAGCCAATCGACCATCCCGGTCACGGCAAACTCCTGCGGTGCCATAAAACGGTGACCACGCGACTTATTGCCACTGGTCAGATTGCCGTGCGTAAAGGAAACAACTTCACCACCATAAAGAGCAACAATCCAGTGCATTGGCCGGGCGAAACGAACATCGAGGGTTTCCCAACGCATCGATTTCTTGAAGGTCAGGCCAGCAACCACGCGCTGCAGAATCCCGATCAGGAGTTCCGCTGTCGGTCGTCCGGGCTCTTCTTTCTCAATAAACAGATACTCACCCTTATCGGTTTCCACCAATTTGAGATCGGCGACATCAACCTTCTGCCCGCGGGCAAAGCCGATAGCAGCTTTGCTAGGATTACCTTCGGCATCATAAGCGATCTGCTTGGCCGGCCCCATAGCCTCGGTGCGCAAAGTCGGTTGATCCTCAGCGACATCACTCACCGCCAGCGCCAGACGACGTGGTGTCGCAAAGGTTTTGATCTCAGCAAATTCCAGCCGCGCGGTGTTCAGTTCTTTGCGTATCATCCGCTCCAGATCAGACATTGCCTTCGGCAAAAAACCTGCGGGAATTTCTTCAGTACCTATTTCAAGGAATATTTCTTTGGACATTCGTTACTCCGATATAAAAACATTTTTAACGCCCGTTCGCTTTGCTCACTCAAAACGCAAAGTCGCAGAGTAAAACAAATGAGTGGACATGAAATATAAACTTTCTTTGCGCCTTAGCGTCTTTGCGTTAAACAACGCCTGAATTCTGAATTATTTCTTCAAAAGTGGAAAACCCATCTTCTCGCGCTGTGCCACATACAGTTCTGCACATAGTTTCGACAGGTTACGTACCCGGCCAATATAGTGAGCACGCTCAGTCACCGAGATAGCACCGCGAGCATCAAGCATATTGAAGGAGTGGGAACATTTCAGGACGTAATCATAGGCGGGGTAAACCAACTGCTTCTCCACCAGGCGAAGACACTCCTTTTCAGACATATCGAAGAGTTGCAGCATCATACCGGTATCGGCTTCTTCAAAATTGTAGGCGGAACACTCCACCTCGGTCTGGTGGTGGACATCACCGTATTTGAGACCGCCACCCCAATCGAGATCGTAGACGTTGTCGACCCCCTGGATATACATGGCGATGCGTTCAATGCCGTAGGTCAACTCGCCCGGAATCGGCTTAAGGTCGAGCCCACCACACTGCTGAAAATAGGTAAACTGAGTGATTTCCATACCGTCCAGCCAGACCTCCCAGCCGAGGCCCCAGGCACCAAGGGTCGGCGACTCCCAGTCATCCTCAACAAAGCGGATATCGTGCTTGGCAGGATCAATACCAAAGCTCTTGAGAGAATCGAGGTAGAGTTCCTGGATGTTCATAGGCGAAGGCTTGAGTAAAACCTGGAACTGGTAGTAATGCTGCAGACGATTAGGATTCTCACCATAACGACCGTCGGTCGGTCGGCGGGAGGGTTCAACATAAGCCACTTTCCAGGGCTCCGGACCGAGGGCACGCAGGAAGGTTGCGGGATGAAAAGTTCCAGCACCCTTTTCAGTATCATAGGGCTGTTGGATGATACAGCCATGGTCGGCCCAGTAGTGCTGCAGTGCCATGATTAGTTCTTGAAAAGTCACAATACCTCCAGGGGCGTAAGGCCCGTCAGATCAATAAGGTCGGACAAAAAACATTTAACACCCGTTCGCGTTGCTCACTCAAGACGCAAAGTCGCAGAGCAAGGGAATTATGAGCCTTTAAGACAGTTCACAAAAACGCCTGTCATCCCCGAATGACAATCTTTTGTAATGCTGAATAGTTACAATCATCTAACCAAAGTTTTCAGTCTTTTAGTGTTTTGTCTTTCTTTGCACCTTAGCGTCTTTGCGTTAAAACAGGGCTAAATGTTTAGTAAAAATAAACCAGGTTCAGGGAGCCTTAAGACCACAGCCCACCTGCAAACAATAGTTCGGCATACTAGCTTTGCCCCCCCTGCCCTGTCAAGAGATTCCCCCGCTAAAACCCTGCCTTAAGAGCTCTTTTCAATCGTCTCCTGCGGGCTGAATCGGTTGAGGAATTTAAGGGTTTTCAAAGGTCTGTGCAAATGGCGTTGCAGGGCATCATTCAACAACGCCTGTCCTTCCAGTCGAGATTGTGAACTGAGCCGAAAACCAGTAAAGCTGGTCAGAGGTGTTTGCAGGATCTTACCAAAAGTACCGAGTGTCATGCGGTCGACCTTGAGTGTGGCTCGGCCGCCATCACAGGCCGGGCAGAGGCTACCATCGGCCGCTGCGGAAAAGCTTACCGGACCGCTCGGCAGAGGACCAAAGCAGTCGGCGCAATGCTGTAAGTGGGGAACATAACCAGCCAGAGAAAGGGTACGGATTTCCATCAGTAGGCGCGCTTCGACCGAATAACCCTCGCCATCAAGGTGGTCGAGAAAAGCCTGCAGAAGTTGAAAAACCTCAACCCCGACTCCCGACTCATCAAAAAGGACCTCGGTCAGTTCACAACCGTAGCCTGCCAATGTCAGGGTTTCCAGATCACGACGTAGTCCAGAGCGCAACGTGACCAACTCAGCATCACGCAGACTGATCAGATCCCCTGAACTGCGAGCAGCCCAATGCAATTTCACTTCAGCAAAGGGTTCAAGGGCAGCACCGAAACGCTTACGGCTCTTACGAGCAGCACGGGCAAAACCTTTGAGGCGGCCATGATCAGGGGTCAGAAAAGTGACGATGCGGTCAGCTTCACCGTAATCGGTATGGTGGAGGATGATGGCTTGGGAAATCTGCGATTTCATCGCAAATAAGAGATAAACGCCGTAGCTGTAGCAAAATAGATGAGAATACCGGTGATGTCATTAGCCGTCTGTACAAAAGGCATCGAGGCAATCGCCGGGTCAATGCCGAGTTTTTTGAAAGCAGCCGGAGCGATCACGCCCATCGATGAGGCCACTACCATGGCCACCACCATCGCCAGGCCGACGACCAGACCGAGATATGGATTCCCATGCCAGGCCCAGGCAACCAGACCAACGGTAAAGCCGCAGACACTGCCCATAATCAAACCGACACGCACCTCTTTCAAAAAAACCTGGCGCATCATGGTAAAATCAATTCGGCCGGTGGCAAAACCGCGCACAATAATTGTCGCCGACTGACCGCCGACATTGCCACCCATACCGGTGATAACCGGAATGAAAGAGATCAGGGCGATCACTTCCTTGAGGGTCACTTTGAAGCTCCACATCAGGTAACCGGTAATCACACCACCAAACAGGTTAACCAGCAGCCACGGCAGGCGCAAACGGGCGACCTTGAAGGCCTTGTAGCCATAGAGGAGCTCTTCCTCGCTGGCACCAGCCATCTTGTAGATATCCTCGGTCGCCTCCTGGCGGATCACGTCGATGATATCATCAACCGTAATGATTCCCTTCAGGCTGTTCATTTCATCAATAACCGGCACCGCAAGGATGTTGTATTTTTCAACAATCCGCGCAACCTCTTCCTGATCCATGTCGGTACGCACACTGAAGACATCGGTAATCATGATGTCTGAAAGTTTTTTTGTCGGTGAGACGGTCACAAGCTGGCGCAGGGAGAGCACCCCAACCAGTTGCCCGGCCTCGTTAACCACGTAGATGTAGAAGACCATCTCTACATCGCCAGCCTGCTGGATCGCCTCAATGGCAGCCTTGACGGTACAATCCTCATCCAGAGAGAAAATATCGGTCGACATAATGCCGCCGGCGGTATCTTCTTCATACTGCAGTAACTGCTCGATCTCCTCAGAATCCTCATCGTGCATAATATTGAGGATCTCGTCCGCCAATTCATCCGGCATGTAGCCGATGATATCAGCAGCATCATCCGAGGACATCTCCTGCAAAACCTCGGTAATCGTCTCTTTGTCGAGCTGTTCGAGTAACTGGGCACCGATAGCATGATCAAGTTCCGCCAACACATTGGCACTCTTCTCCGCATCTTCAATCAGATTGAAAAGAATACGCTGCTCCTTCAGATCGAGGTAGCGGAAGAGATGGGCGATGTCAGCAGGATGAGACTTGGCAAGAAGTTTCGCCAGATTAGGAAAGGCTCCGCGCCGGATCAGCCGTTTGGTGGCATCAAGCAATAGCTGTTGTTTTTGATCCATGGGAGCCTCTTATCACGGGTTGTCGCAGTTTAAAGTAAAACTTGGTGAGTTTAGCACCGCGACTTCGGGGGTGTCAATGACACCGGAACACGGGACGAGGGACGAGGGACAAGAAAACCTTGAGATTAGAAGCTATTACTGGAGGCTAACAAGTACCCTGGATTCATGACTTTCGAAAACTCAACCAGAAAAGATCATATTTTATCTGCGACCTATTTGCCTTTAATTTTAGAGAGTTTACGGTTTAATGCTTTTGACCTTCACATCCCTCGTCCCGCGTTCCGTGTTCCGATTTCTTAACCATTTGACTTTAACGAAACGCCAAGCATAAACTGACGGTTAAGATGACTCTACCGAAAGGCATCACCCTTGGACATCGAAATCAACATCGCCCTGATCAGCATGCTGGCCTTTGCTCTTTTGAGCAACATACCCCTTGGCTACCTGCGTCAGGGGTGCCCCAAATATTCCATCCGCTGGTTCGTCTTCATCCATCTATCAGTGCCGTTTATTATTGGGCTACGTATTTCCAACAATATTCATTGGCACGTCATTCCCACCTCGATTGCCCTGGCCGTTGCCGGACAGATGATTGGTAGCCAGCTCTATCGTCGGAGACGTTTGTGAGAAGGCCCAGACGACCTAAATTAAAGCAGGCAGCCCGTGCTGGCGACCTGGTCGATAAGCTGCTAAAAGGGCTGGGTCTCGACGAGCGCCTGCAGCAATACCGGGCCCTGATTATCTGGGATGAGGTCGTCGGCCCACAAATTGCCGCCCGCACTCGCCCAGTTAGAATCCGCGAGGGAGTACTCGAAGTCAATGTCGATCAGCCAACCTGGCGACAGCAATTACAGTTGATGAAACCGAAGATTCTCACCCAACTGAACGCTGAACTGGGCAAAGCAACCATCAAGGATCTTTACCTCAAGCGCGGTAAAGTCAATGTGTGTGCAAAGAAACAAGAGGAACCACCACCGGCGTGGCGGATGGTGCAGTTGGATGATAGTGAGAAACAACAGATAGGTGGACTGTTGACAGCCATTGACGATCCTGAATTACGCGATGAGATGGAGAAATTCCTGCAGAAACAAATGAGACTGATTAAAGCTGAGGCTGGTGGGTAAGACCTAAGGGCTAGGGGCTGGGGGCTTTTCGCGTCCCGTCCCCTTCATACATCGCCAAAACTTCCGCCGTATAATCCCGCCCTTCCCCCTTATAAATAGTCAACGGCGCTTCGACGATCATCCCCGGCTTGCCATTCATACGCCCTTCCACCAGCACCAACCTCGCGATCTCTCCTTTACGGGAGTGCACCATGCGTAATCGTTTTGGTTCCAGACGGCAACAACGCATTCCAGATAAGAGTTCAGCCAGGCGTTCAGCCAGGTAGACAAGGTAAAAGCCGCCACCCGGATTGAGCAGAATAGTTGCCGCTCGCAGGAAAGCGTCAATACCGCCAGCAAGTTCATGGCGAGCCATGGCACGTTCATCATCCGAAGAGACTCGGCCGGAGTCTGATTTTCGATACGGCGGGTTGGCCGTGACGATATCAAAGCTACCGGCACACAGTGCCTCGGGCAATTCACGGATATCACCCTGAACGATCTGTATCGATTCCCCCAAGCCGTTCAATTGTACTGAACGCTTGGCACGATCAACCATTTCTGCTTGAAGTTCAACACCGGTGATCGCTTGAGCTTCTTGCCGAAATGATAAGAGGAGAGGAATAATGCCATTGCCGGTGCCCAGGTCCACCACCCGAGCATTTTTCAAGGAGGGTACGAATGCGCTGAGCAAAACCGGGTCAATGGAAAAACGATAGCCGTTTTTCGCCTGCAAGATTTTCAGACCACTAACAGTCAGGTCGTCGAGGGTTTCATCCGAGAGTGCTGTCATGGGATAGATTGTCAAACTACGGATGAATATTGTCAATTTAATTTACAATTCACAAGAATACGCAGGATGAACAAGATTTATACCCTTTCCAAGGCAGCGAAAAAACTTGTTCTATAAAATCAGAATGACGGCTACAATGGCAGGATGACAAACAGATTTGATGATCAACTGCCAAAAGATCAGGGAGTCTGGAATGAGAACCTGCTTCATCATGTGGGCTGGGTTGATCATATGCATCTCGGTGCTCACAGGCTGCTCGAGTACTACACTGAAAGATTCCAGTAAAGACGCTCAGTTCACCAGTAAAGTTAACACAGTATACATTATTGGCTACGCTGATAATCAGTCCACTCGCCAGCGATTTGAAGACACCGTCGCTGAAACTCTTACGAGCTACGGCGTGACAGGCATCTCAAGCTATCAGGACCAGCCCGTTCTGAGTGAAGTCAATGATGAAACTATTGGAAATAGTGTCGAAGCAACAGGTGCAGACGCCTTGTTATTAACCATGGCGGCAGGTCGTGGAACCATCTCCGACACAGATATCATTCAACCGGATGCCTACAAATATGACAGGGTCATTCGAGACTTCGGGTCAGGAATTTATCCACAGCCATACTACAAGAGGTATGGCACCTATGATCACGTCCCACAGAGTTATAAACCTTATGGGTCTTATCGACAGCCTGCGTTTTCAGACTATCACAGCTTTGACGCCCCCAACATGGAGGTTATCTATACTCCCACCAATAAACATGAAACCGTTATCATTCAAACATACTTGTTCGATACGCAGACAAAAAAACTAATATGGTCGGCCGAACTTGAAACCAAGAGCAGCACCGCTCCCGACACGGTAATCACTGATTTCATTAATACAGTTACAGACGACCTCAAGAAGCAGGGGCTGATCTAAAGAAACAGTAGCGCGGGACGCGGGACGAGAAACGCGAAAGATCAAAATCAAGATCTCGAATAGTAAACTACCCCCAAGCAAAACTCCACATTATGGTGGCACAATAGCAGGATCAAACTGTCCACGTTTGAGCTGCACACGATATTTCATCAAAAGATGCGCCTGCAACCGCAACACATCCTTATTCCATGGCCCATAAGCAACGTTAACAAACTGCTGATAATATTTAAGCGCCACCGGTATATTCCCCTGATTCTCAAAAATATAGCCGAGATTATACCAGGCTGTCGGGTTAACTGGATTCGCCTTGATCGCCTTCTGATAATAAGGCAAGGCACCAGCCACATCATTTCGCACCAGATGAAGATTCCCCACATTGTTAAGCACAAAAGATGATTGCGGATTGACCTTGAGAGCATGCATCCACAATGTCTCAGGGGAGGCCCAAACTCGGTTCTGTTGCCAGGTAAAAGAAACCAGGAGAATAGCTAAAGCACACGTAAGAGAGGCTGAAACTACGGGACGAGGCAAATACCGGCAGAGCAACCAGGCTATAATCATAGACATAGCTGCCCAGGGTACATACAAATAACGATCGGCAGCAAGGTAGACCAAAGGCCAGATATTGGAAACGGGGAGATAGAAAACGCTTCCCAGAACGAGCCATAAGAACAAAGGCGACCTATGGAGACCCGACCATACGAGAGCAGCAGCTATGCCAATCACCATCACCAAACCTGAAAGCACCCAAGGGTCCAGCCAACTTTGAGGCGGGAGGATAATATACTCAGTGGACAAGCCAGCTGGAAAAAGCAGTTTACTAAAACTGAAAGCCCAGGATTTCAGCAGGGTCAGGAGATAGACTTCAAATTGAGCTGCACCTAAAAAATTCGCCTTCGATTGCAGTAAGCCCTGGAATCCAGAGACATAACGAGCGACACCGTCAATCTTCCAGAACCAGAACAACCCACCCGTCCCACCAATCACTGCCAATCCCGCCAGAACTTTCCAACAGCGCAAGAGCAACCATTTTGAGCGCTCAACAAAGATCCATTCATACGCCAGAAAAACAAATGGCAGGCACACAGCCGTCTGTTTGCTCTGATAAGCAATAGCAGCCAGACAAAAACTGCCGATAATGTATAACCAGGGCAGATAAGAAGACTTGAATGCTCTCTGATATGTGAGCAGAGCCAGCAAGGAGAAAACCAGAGACAAGCTCTCCTTGCGATGAGAGATATTAGCAACAGCCTCTACTGTGATGGGATGGACGATGAACAGGACTCCTGAAATTAACCCGGCCAGCCAGCCGAAACCAAGGGCAAGCATAACCCGGTAAATCAAAAATCCAGCCAGACCGTGCCAGAAGATCGATTGGACATGATACCCGGCGGGATTCGAACCAAACAGGGCGTGATCAACGAGATAGGTAAGCTCCCGGACCGGTCTCCCAGGGTAGCTGTCTTCAAGAAAAGCTGACCATGACTTGGTGTCCGGGTTATCGACAACTACTGGAAAATCATCATAGGTCCACTCGTGACCGATAGTATTACCGAAGACACAGAAGGCTAAGGCCATGAGCAATAGCAAAGGCAACAAGTTGGTCTTTATAACGGTCGGTAAAGATCCGTTCATTACTTCACCCAGCGACTGAGCACGCTGACAGCCCGTTTGGCTTCCTGGTCATCAGGGTAGAATCCCAGAAACTTTTGATAGGCGCTCAACGCCTCGGTATGACGGCCAAGCCGCATGGCTGCCCGTCCCATAGCAAGCAGTGACCGTTTACGTGAGCCATCCTCAGAATAAAGACGTGACGCCTCGGCAAACATGGTAGCAAAAGCACTTTTCATCGGCTGAGCATTCTGTGCCAGAAAATCCCGCTCAGCAGCAATCCTGCGAATATAAACAACCGCGACATCATCACTGTAGACCAGAGCCCAGCGGTTGTCTCGGGCCAGGCCATCGATCAGGTTGAGCGGACCACCGGTGTCTGAGAAACAGGTTCGGGTGATGATGGTGTTGATGCCGTATTCATCCAGGACATCTTCCCACCCAGGGCGCGCGAGTTCAATCTCAATGGAATCGCGGAAATGCTTGTTACTAGTGGAGCGACCGTCGATAAATACCAGGTAATCAGGGTAGAGTTGCCACATCAGGTAGCCGCCCCAATCGTAGGCGTTATAAATGGTGGCTGGTAGCTTATTATTGGCCAGGAACTCCGTTGCCTTGATCGGGTAATCCGATGCCTTCAAACCGACACCCAGAACCCCTCGGCTGCCCTCGAACAAGATCATTACCACAAGAAGAGCAATCGTTCCCCATTTCAGAGCCCCATCAACCATCTTTTGTTGTGTAACTTTACTCAACAGGGGTTTAAAAATATCCTGCATTGCCACAGGTAGGAAATATCCGGCCAGCAGGGCAACCAACGTAGTGTGACGGATCTGGCTGAACCCCATGTAAGAAAAGCCGACAAAAAAGACAATTTCGGCCACATCCATCCGGCGGCGGCACAAGCGCCAGAGGATAGTCACACCCCATAGTGCCATGACAACATAGAACCACGGCACCTGCTCAAAGTTCGGCGGCAACCACTCCATGTTGCCCAGCATGCCGATCGGCGCATCTCCCGTTGCTACCTGGTACTGATTCAGATGTCCCAATAACTGACCAACGGGTATACGGTAACCATAGGGGTTTACAAAGGCTGCGGCGAAGGTCAGCAGGCTGCAGAAGGTCAGTGTGCCGAGGGAGCGCCAGGAAGCAGTACCCCGCCAGGCCCGCCACAATTCGCCAATCCAGAAGGCAGCTATCAACGCAAAACCGAAGATGCAGGCGGCATGCAGATTGGCCCAGATCAGCATTAGCGGGATCATCCAGAACCAGGCACGTCCCCCCCGTTCTCGACCGAGATACAACAGGTGAAGATAAAGCAGTCCGAATAGAAATGTCCAGAGTTGTGGACGTAACAACCAGGAATCTGCAGAGGCAATCAGGCAGAGTGTCAAGACCGGTAGGGCGTAAGCTAAGTCCACTCCCTTCTTTAGAGCCCAGCGCAACAGCAGCCCACCACAGATGGTGATCAGCAGTGGCTTCAATAGGGAAAGCAGCGGGTAACCGCCAGCAACATAAGTTATATAGAGGATGATGTCGTGCAGCCAGCAGTGCTCCAGGCGGAAGAGGTCACTAGCCAGGCTGAAGGTGTCCTGGTAGATGAACTGGCCGGTCTGCCAGATGTACTTGCCGGACTGGAGTTGCCAGAAGGTGTCGAAGGCTTCGATGGGGCGCAGGGCAAGAAGGAAGAGGCCTAGAATCCAAAGCCACGCTAAGATGTAGTTATTCCCCAACTTACGCATCAAGATAATCCTATGTGGTCATAAATATTCGTGAGGCCGCTCGGCGCATGGCAGGGATGTAAAAGCCGTTCATGGTGAGGTTCAAAAGCCCTACTGAAAACCGAAATTTCACAGAAATCTGAAACGGGTCAAATCATTTCCCCTTACAATACCGTGCATGTTGATTTTACCATAAAGTCGGCATAACCCACAGTAGACCAGTTGTACTACGTCTGTATGATTGTCGCTGGTCAGAGGCAGCTATTAAGTTAGTTTATTAATGTCCCTTCCGCCCCAACCTTGGCCGGTTAAGGTTATAGTTCTTTAAGCTCGGCCTGAATCATCATGCAAACAACATCATGCATTTGGTATTCAGCTTGCCAGTCAAGCATTTCCTTTGCCTTTGTTGGATCGGCACGACCGACAAGGATATCCGACGGTCGCAACAGAGACGGATCGTTCTGAACATGATCGCGCCAATCCAGATTTACGGCCATGAAGGCTTCCGCAACAAACTCCTCCAAGCAGTAAGTTCTGCCTGTTGCGATGACAAAATCTTCAGGAACATTAAGCTGCAACATACGCCACATTGCCTCAACATATTCCGGTGCCCATCCCCAGTCCCGAGAGATATTCATAGCCCCCAATTGTAGCTTTTCATCGCTTCCATGAGCAATGCGGCATGCGGTAGAAACAATCTTTCGGGTCACAAAACGTTCAGGTCTCAGCGGAGACTCGTGATTGAAGAGCATACCCGAGCAAGCGTAGAGACCATAGGCTTCACGGTAGTTGGCAACCAACCAATAAGCTGCGGCCTTGGCTACGGCATAAGGTGACTGCGGATGAAACGGTGTAGATTCATTCGCTGGAGCGTCCTCTGTGTCACCAAAACATTCACTTGAACCTGCATTATAAAAACGGATTGGTTTACCGACGAACCGAATTACTTCCAAAAGATTCAAGGTTCCGGTGCTGATGCTTTCAAGAGTTTCAACAGGTTGGTCGAAGGAAAGTCCAACCGAACTCTGGCCCGCTAGATTATAGAGTTCATCCGGGGCAATTTTGCTGACCATCTGTAAGACACTGCGAAAATCGTTGAGAGACATAGATTCACTGTGCACACGTTCCTTAATCCCCAACTTTGCTAAATTATTAAAAGTCGCCATTTGTGCATCACGTGCGGTTCCCCAAACCTCGTAACCTTTGTCGAGGAGCAACTTGGCCAGATAGGCGCCGTCCTGTCCAGAAATCCCGACGATCATGGCAACCGCTTGTTTGTTCTGCTTATGTTTTGTCACCGTGACCTCCCACAGATCGATATATTTTCAAGACTTCTTCAGCAGTGTTTTTCCAAGAGAATCTGGCCGCCTGCTTTAGCCCTTGTTCACGCAACGTGATGGATAGAGAGGGATTAACAAGCACCTCTCTGATTGCCTCGGCAACCGCAGAGACATCGGTCGGTTCAACCGTAATTCCAGCGTCTCCTACTACCTCAGGTATTGAGGTAGTGTTTGAGACAACCACTGGAATCCCGCAGGCCATTGCTTCCAGAGGAGGAAGGCCGAAGCCTTCAAACAGGGAAAGATAGGCAAAAACATTGGCACCTGCATAAATAGCTGGCAAGTCTTCATCCGGGACGAAGCCCGTAAACAGAACAAACTCTTCCAACCCGAGTGAACGGATGCGCACAAAAAGATCATCATAAAGCCATCCTTTGCGCCCGACAATGACCATTGAGGGTGGCATGGGTATTGATTCACGCAGTAGAGCATAGGCCTCTATCAAGGTCTGAAGATTTTTCCTGGGCTGAATTGTACCGACATAGAGGATATAACCCTCTCCTATTCCATGACGGTCACGTACAAGCTGTGCCACCTCTCGTCTTGGCTGTTGCTGACTCATTACCGGTTCGAAACCAAGTGGAACGACTTGAATCCGGTCTTCTGCAACAGCGTATTCAGAAATAATCTCATTTTTTGCATGCTCTGAATCTGTCATGACAAACCGGCTTTTTCGTGCTGCCCGCGGAATATGCAAGCGCCAGTAGAGTTGCGCAAGACGACCCTCCGTCTCCGAATGTTTGATCGGGATCAAATCGTGCAGGGTGACCACCACTGGACAATGGGGAGAAATTAGTGGGATAGCGCTTTTCGGACAGTGCAGCAAATCGACTTTTTCATCTCTACACAGAAGTGGCAGTCGGACATGCTCGCGCCAGAGCCTAGCTAGAGGCTTCTTTCCTGGGATGGCGACTTCTTTGGCCAGAGGGAACCGCCCCAAATGAGTTGCATCATTGTAAATGACAACATATTCGTTATCTTTATCCATAGGCAAAAGAGCGTCGAGTAATCCAAGAACATAAGTCCTCGGCCCTCCTTGGGTGGAAATGGTTGAAGCATCAATGGCAATGCGCATGTTCAGGCATCTCCTTTGTGAAAACGGGGATGAAGCCGAAGTAGACCATGTAACCCCAAGCGCCTCAAAATACCCTTGCAAAAGCCTCTCAATACATTGTCACCCAGCCAGAACAATGCCTTGTAACGTGGATAACCTCGTTGAACTGTGACCCTATACACTTCTCGCCGCACGTCAATAAACCTTTCGTCACTGGCTCCACCGTAACTCATCTGCGCCAGGATTTTATTGATATAAAAGAATTTCTTCCCGGCCAGATAGAATCGCAAAACAAGTTCATAATCCATGGCAACCTTGAGTGACACATCGAAATCACCAAGCTCTTCATAAACTTTCCGTGCAACAAATGTCGCCGGATGATTGATTGGCATCTGGTGCCATATGACTTTCCCAACCTCGACCGGTTTCAACAGGAAAAGCTCCTCTCCGCTTTCATCAAGACGTAGTAGGTCACCGTGAACAATCTCTGCCAGAGGATTTTTCCTGATTGCTTCGCAAACCTTGGACAGGGTCTCAGGAACATAACGATCATCTGAATTGAGGATACCGATCCAATCTCCGGTCGCCATTGCCAAGCCTTTATTGAAAGCATCTGCAATACCATCATCAGGCTCTGACAACCAGCGTACAAATGGCCGGTCTTTAGCGTAAACCTTGATCAAATCAAGTGTTCCATCCACAGATCCGCCATCGATAAAAAGGTATTCAAGTTCCTCATAATTTTGGTTGAGGACGCTAATAATTGACTTTTCTAGGTACTCAACACTGTTAAACGTTGGCGTAATAATTGTGATTTTCATTTATTGACAACTTCTTCATAAAGAGACTGGTATTTTTGTGCAATCATTGTAAGCTCAAAAGTATTAATAACTTTGTCCCTTGCTCGAGCGGAGGCTTTCTTAAGAAACTTGTCATTCTCAATCAGTCGAATGATGCCCGTTGCAAAAGAGTTTGCATCAAATGGAGTAGCCAGATAGCCGTTGCTGCCATTATCGATCATATCCGGCATTCCCCCTATATCAAAAGCAACACAAGGGGTTCCGCAGGCCAAAGCCTCCATAACGGTATTAGCCAGGTTTTCCTGAACTGAAGGGGCTACAAAAACATCTGCTGCGGAATATGCATCAACTATACTTTGCTCATCATTCAACACGCCAAGAGAATGTGTTTTAAGACCATGCGCATCAATGGTTTCCTCAGATGAGCCGAAAACAACGGCCTCGCAATGATCGCCCCAACCATTCTGTCTGATGATTTCCAAGACCTCGCGAAGCAAATAAAAACCCTTCCTGCGATCACTAGTCGCCTGCATGGCTCCGAACAAAATCAATTTTTTGTCAACAGGCAGGCCAAGATGTTGCCGCACAGTAATTTTGTCCTGTGGCTTATAAACTTCAAGATTCAACCCGTTGGGAATAACTTCTATGCGGAATCTTGAGAGTAAAGGACTCTTTTGAGCACATTCTGCAAGCCAATAACTGGGTGTTACAATTGTGAGGGGCAAATCCCGCCAGGCCTTTTCTTTACGCGTCCAGACCCAACGGCTGATATCCCTGTCACTTTTGGACTCCAATTGAGGGCATTTACCACAACGTTCTTTGTATTTCTCGCAATCACCCGTATATAAGCAACCTCCAGAGAAAGCCCACATATCATGTAATGTCCAGACAATAGGGACATGCAATGACTTCAAGGCATCAATAGACAAGAATCCGGAATTGACCCAGTGCAAATGGACGACATCGGTACCGAAACGCTTGACTCTTCTGGGCAAATTTCCAGGTAACCATGCAAGGCTGAATGAGGGGCTAATAGATGGATACAACATGCGTAAAGGTAGTTTGTCCAGCGAGAAACGGGCAACATGAACACCTTGTTTGCCTCCCACAGCGTGCCCATTTATGCCAACGTCTCCGCCAAGGTTTTCCTGGACGAACATTGTAGCAGACAAACCATTTGATCGCAGGCCTTGGAGTAACCGGCAAGCTGCTCTTGCAGCTCCCCCGGAAGAATCGCTGGTATTTACCAGAGCTACTTTCACCTGAACCTCTCACGTAAGACCTTACCGAACATCGCAGGAAAAGTTGCAGGTTTGACGGGGATTACTTTTTTCGGGCTGGATATAATTGCTGTCATTTCTTTGACCAGAAATTCTGTATCGATTTTTTCAAGTGATCGATGCGGCACTTGATAAGACTCAGCTAAAGAAGTCACCTTACCACGACCTAAGGTGTAATCAATTGCAACTGTCGGCAAGCTGGCATCTAGCGCAAAAACCAGAGAATGGAAACGCATAGCCAGAGCAGCATCGGCCATACGGAAAACATTTAGAGCTTCAGCCGGGGTCAGTTCTTTTGACAGATATGACGTATTGAATCGATCCTTGAGCGAGGGGATTTTACGAAGAAGGCTCCTCAGGTACCAGCGGTCATCACCACCATGAGAATTTGTACACATCGGGAAGGGGACAAGCACAAGGTTCTTATGCTTTGTGGCGATCTCTATTAAAAATTCAATAAGACATTCTTCAAAATGTTCTTTAATTCGATAAGCTTTAGCTCTCGAAAAATGCCCTGCATACTGTTCGACAGGCCAATCCCGCAGACCGAGTAACAACCGGAATTTTCCGTCATTCTCTACATTGTGGGCGATAGGCAATGCAGAGAGACTCGTTTGCAACCAGGCAAAGGCTGGGTCTTCTACAACTAAGTCTGTGTTAGTAGAGATTCCAATACTTTGAGCGTTATAAAGAGATTTATGATCACGGTAAATGCGAATAGCAGCAGATGATAGCACTGCTTTTATTGCTTGGTTGTGGTACTGCCTACCAAAAGGGCCTACACCACATCCGGCCACGACACTTTTTTTCTTAAGGTGTTTGGCTTTCTCAAAGAACACCTGCATTTCAGCCATATTGTCGATTGCCATGAGAGGGCCGCCACCAAAAATGAGCAGGTCGATATCAGTTAGCAGTTTTAAGCCATCTTCAACATTGCAAATCGAGATATCACCAAGATCGGGCATCTGTTCCAATGTGACCGCGCTGACTGTTTGGTCCAGAGAAACCAGGTGGATATCAATAGCACTGTAACTATTCCTTAAGACTCCGACAATACCACCGAGAATGGCTTTGTCGCCAAGGGTTTCCGTCCCATACCAACCAACAACCAGAACTCTCATCTTTCTGTTCTGTTCCTCAGGAGCCCATTTCGAAGATTTCTCTAAATCCTCAGCAATATTTCGATAGGCTTTCAGCCTCTTGGCGAATGTACGAGCTCCTGTAATACTGTTGATCGATGCTGAAATACGTCTTCGGCGATTCTGAGTCAGAGGCAGTCCTAATCTGTCGAGCAGGGAGACAAGAAAGTGCCTCGCGGCCACTCTTGGTGATGGCAAGCCAACATAATCGTGCTTACAATCTGCACAACGGCTGGCAACAATTTCATGTAAATGTTTTTTGTTATTGAAATAAAGTTTTTCACTATCGCAATCTATTGCTGAACCCAGCACATCACTTTCTACTGCGCAATAAAGCAACTCCCCTCGGGCCGATAGTGTAACGCCTCTGTGTTGCCAATCACACCCTGCCTTACGAGGGCTGCCATTGAGTAGTTGATCCACCAATGAGCGATAAAAAAATTTCTGAATCTCAGATGTCTCATACAGCCTTATGGCCCCCTCTAAGAACATACCGAAATGCAACTTTTCCGCAGAGGACAGAGCAAAGGGCTCAGTCAATTCGTCAGCATACAAACGCTGATGCGGTATCCCGAGCCGGAACTTTATATGCACCCCTTTTAGAATCGCAAAATCTAAAAGATCATGTAAACCAAAAATGTTTTCGCGAATTACTGTACAGCCGAGATGAAGGCGATCAACCGCAGACGATACAAGACAATGCTCTATCACTCTTACTGCATTTTCAAAACTTCCTGCCCGACCCCTGACTCTATCATGAACATCCCCAACACCATCGAGTGAGACCATGACAGAAAATATCTTATTTGAGTCTTGCAGGCCAACACCAAGGGCATCAATCTGCGCTATGACATTTTCCGCATTTAGTGCATTTGTAATCAGTGAAATAGTTCTTAATTTTGGTAGACGTGCAACCAGTATACTGGCAATTTCCGGTAAATCTTTCCGGAGGGTTGGCTCACCCCCATTCAATCCAACGCCTGAGACCTCAGCGAATAACCGGTTGGATAAAATGACCGCTAGATCTGCTGTTGAAATTTGAGAATCCAACTTTTTCTGCCAGACATTGCACATCTGGCAAGAAGAATTGCAAATGTCATTGACCGGAAACTGAATGACATGAGGCTTCTCCAAGGAAAGTCTATTGTCAACCCCCTGTAGTCGCTTGGCCATGCATTGCAAATCCTTCAGTTTACCTAGGATCGACATAACTTACTCAACCAGCTCGGGATAATATTTTTTGATAAGTCCTCTCGTGTTTTTCAAAATATAGGATTTGTCTTCATCATGAATGTCATAATTCTTTTCACCTTTCCTGACAAACTTGTAATTTCTAACCGGACATTTTTTCAAAAAAAGTACATTGTCCTCTTTCATATTCTCAAATGAAGACATTTCTACAGATTCCCGGATCGTTTTTTCACTAATTAAAACCCCCAAATTATTAAACAGGGTTCTCATCTCTTTGTAAGTATCGTCTTTTAAATCTTCGTACCTCTGAATATGTATTTTTATTGATCGATCCACCCCAAGCCAGGATTCTACGTGCCGGTTCCAGGCCATGGCACCATATCTTTCATCCTTGATGAAGTCCGAAAATGTCCCCTGGTAGCCTATCCGTCCTTGTAAAAATGCATAGTAACTTACCATGACACTTATTGGGTTTCTCACCAAGTAGATAACGTGACGGTAAGAGACATTGAATTCTTCATGGCTTTTGATGAGACGGTAACCCGGAAGAGACAGTATGCTGGGTCCGATCTGGTGAGACTGATGAACATCACCTACGAACTGCTCAAGGTTGAAATGGGTCGCTTTTTGCTTCATTCCTGCCTCCACGAGACAGCAATTGACAAATAATGTCGTGAACCAGGTTACCCCACTCTTTGGGAACTCGACAAAAAACAAATCACTGTTATTAAACCGACCTTTAACTTGGCTTAGCGAAGAAAAAGTATGCCATATCCTTTTTAATTTTCTGCTTAAGTTATTCATGGAGTCATTAATATTTCCCTTTAAATACTCATTTACACTCTATACCTAGCGGATAAGCCCGTACTTTTTAATCACCCGCGAAAAATCCAAAAAACATAAAGTTTTCAGTTGCATAAAAAACAATGGTCGAGACTTATTATAAATTGCATTCGAAAAAACATAAGCAAAAGCATATGAAATCAACGTGGAATATGCCGCGCCGACTATTCCATAAATGGGAAGAAGATAATAATTAAGAAAAATATTCACAAATGAAGCGGAAACATTGGCATACATAATAAACTTTACATAACCTTCTGTTGTAGCCCACAAGCTTCTCGCCATGCCAACAAAAATTATGATATTTGAAAGGATATGAACAATTAAAACACCTGACGACTCAATATATTGTTTTCCGTAAATCAGATGAAGAATTTCTGCAGGAAACATTACAAAGGGAATGCAGATTAGCAAAGATAGGGCAAACAACACTGTAAAGACATCTTGCATTCGCGCTTCATATAAAGAAGCACTTTGATCTTTTGCCTCAACGATGAATTTTTGAACTGAGTGCACAACTGAAACTGGAAGAAAATACCAAACTACCGAAATTTTCACGACAGCGCTATATTGACCAAGTGCATAATTACCCAACATCTGCCCGATCATTAACTGGTCGACCTGCTGATACAACATGGAGAAGAGACCCGAAAAAATCAACGGCCAGCTTTCGCCCAACAGTGCAACAGAATCCCTTTGTGTAACCGACCAACCATCCTGTCCGTTCATCCGCCGGTAAACCCACAACAAACCGCCAGCAACGAGCACTCCCTCGAAAAAGTAGGTGGCACCAAGCAAAACAAGTGACCCACCAGCAACCAGGACCAGTATGCGGGCTAAGGACGCCAACAATACCCCCACCAACTGTGGAATAACTGAGTACTTGGCTAAAACTAATGACCGCAGCCACAACTCAACAACATCTAAGGACCGCGCTAAATGCCCAAAAGAAAGTAGAATAACTAACCAGAAAAGAACTGTATCCTCTGGCCTGAGTAACATCGAGAAGAAACCTGTCGTTACAATCAGTACCAATCCACCCAGGCAGCGCAACAAAAATGCGCTGCCCAACAGAGTCCCCTTTCGGTCAGGATAACGAACCAGTTCACGCACCAGAATCCCGTCAAGACCCAATCGTGAAAAAATGGAAAATATGCCAACCAATGCCAATCCGAAATTCAGCCGTCCAAAGTCTGTAGCTCCCAAAGACCGGGCCATCCAGGCAACAACGAACAAACCAACTACCATCCGAATGATACGGTCAAACCATAACCAGCTTAAATTGACAAGCACCTGCTCCAATCCGGGGAATTTTTTACAAAACGTCCTTAGTATAGTAGGCCTCCACCTAGCAAGGAAAATCTATAACGTCTAATGTTGCCTACCTGCACCAAGTTAGACGACAACACAAACGGATAGGATGAATAATATTGGACTAAATCTCTACATACGTCAGGAAAGAGAATCCACCATACCGTGTGGTCCCTCCAACATCGGGAAAAATTTTATGGTTTTTGATATACGTAATGGCGGTAGCCGCTTCTAATCGGTCAAGCTTTCGGCACAACTCTTTTCCCTGCCAGCACCAGGCAACCTCTTCCAGTTCCAGCACACCTTTGGAGACCAACATGTTTGCAGTCGGGAAACCAGGCAAACCATAACCATACAACTTGTGCAAAGGCGGATTATCATCAAACAAAAGGTACTGAAATCCTCTTTCCTTTGCCTCAATAATTCTACGAGCATGACTCACATGACAATCAAAAAACACCATCGCTTTTCGAGGGTCAACGGACCCGAAGTCAAACAAAGACCAATCTTGCTCAAAATACTCAACATTTCCATCCTTATATTCAAGATTGTCCAAATCGATATCAAAGCCAAGAACAGTTGCATCGGGACACGCACTTTCGAGTAACCACGAAGTATGTCCTTTCCAAACACCACTCTCCACAATCAGTTCCGGCTTAAGGGCCCGAACAAAAAGGAATATCCAAAACATATTATGAAACCCGCTGCCACCGGTATTGTTCTGCAGACCCCGATTAGAATAGAGCTCATAAAAAAAATCAATTTCCACTCGAAGATCAATTTTTTCAAAATTCAATTGATTTTCTTCAAAAAACATGATAGACACGGCCACCAATTCATCAATCAGTACCTTTTTCAACCCGTCATCTTTCATAAATGAAAGAGCTGGATCGTGTACCTGCTGGAGAGGGCCGCTGCCTAAAGCTTTTTTCTTCTCAATTTTGAGCCCAAAGGGAGCCAAAACACTATTTACTGTTTTTGATATTTTTTGCCTGCTCATAACCGTGAAATCCTCACATTTAAAAACTTTGCTACTAGGTTCAACCAGTCATCTTCAAAGTGGTTTCGACAAATCTTCGATCAAATGAACCGTTTCCACTAGTGACAAGGATAGACTGTTCTACAAACATCAATGACCTTATCTTATCTACCTATTCTACAGACCTTATCCCCGGGCAGTAGATCGACACCGCAAGATTCATGCTCTGCACTGTTTCAAACAAACGCTCCCGCTCTTTTGCTACTGTTACAATAACAGGACCACTGTTCCACAAACAGATCTCTTCCAAAGGTCTGATGGTCTGTTGGAAGAAACCTCCACCTACATGGTCTTCCGCAAAAACTTCCCCCACATCAATAGATGTCTCCCGCAAAGAAAGCAAGGCAATTTCAGCTACCTCATCGACACCGCAGAAAGCAACACTATCGACATTCTGCTCAGCCAACGAAACAAACAGCTCGGCATAATCGCGACGAGCTGTTTTATACAAAGTGTTGAAATAATTTAGATGCCGGTAAGCCAGGCGACTTTTTTCAGTCAACCCTTTTGGAGTCAGCAAATAGCCATAGCGATTACGCGGATAGTTCTTAACCCGCACATACCCTTTGGCAACAAAGTTTTTCAGATAGGAATTAATAAGACCGACAGCGACACCAAGCCGACCAGCGAGTTCTCGCTGAGAAACCGACTCACCATCTTCAAGCTCATTCATCAATTGCAGGGCACGGAAGGACTCTTGATCGTTCATATTATGAACGATACACGAGAATCACACGATAAATCAAGGGGTTTGTTGCAGTATGTTCATTTTTTGAACGTGAAAGACATGAAGGGCCTTAGAACAAAATCTTTTATTGGCCGCGAACACCCCCTGCTCGTGGTACTCGCTTCCCCCCTGTAAAACAAGGGGGATTGAGGATCTGAATTGTTAGTAAATATACGTCAACCCTGAGTGATTTTATCGGGGACCCATATTTTAAGGTCTGGATTCCCGATTATACCCTCGGGAATGACAATCGTTAATCATAAGCTGAAGTTACAGCCTTTAACCATAGACCCTGATAGATTTTCATCGCGGCTAATTATGCCTTTGACCTTGTGTTTTGATCATAACCACAGAGCCTGATAGATTCTCACCTAACATCACTAATAATTTTCTTTATAGTTGCGGTGAGCGGTTTCATCCTGTTCTCGCAAACCCAAAAGATTTCCTCAGCATCGACATCAAAATAATGATGCGAAATTATATCCCTCATCCCTTTTGCGCCCTTCCAATCTATCTCTGGATATTGTGACAAAAGTTTTTTGTTGGTGATCTTGTCAATATTCTTTAGACTTTCACCGATTGCGATTATGACCATACAAATGGCATCAAGTTTTTCCATGCCCTCCGGAGTATCCGTAAAGTAATCAACTGAAGCTACAGGTTCAAAGCGTTTCATAACCAGGTCTATGGCGTCAGATGTCTGCTTCAACACCTCGAGAAGCATCTCCTTATCGCACATAAACCGCCTCTTTTTCAATCCGCCGTCTCAAAAAAGGATTCATCTTTTCACGAAACCTTACCAGGTCAACAGGCATCCGTAGTCGTTCCTCCAAATCTTCCTTTATATGCACCATAATAAAAGGGTCTGGTGTTTCCGTCATTACGACAATGTCTGCATCACTGAATTCTGAAGCCTGCTCCCTTGCGAAAGAGCCAAAAACCCCAATGGACAGGAGGCCATACTTATCGCCTTCAATCCTTTTGAATTCTGCCAAGGTGTTCAGTAAATCAGATCTGTTCATTTCATTCTCCATACAGAGTTGACCAAACAAAAGTAAACATTTATTTAGCCACGATCAGAATCTATGAAAATTGGTAAGAGCAAAAGACCTGATCTTGACAAATTTATTTTCGACCTTCTATCGGAAACTTCAATCGAGTATTCACAAGTTCATACAAGTTACCGGCAAATTTGAAAAAACCTTTGGCTTCGTCTATATCAGGAGCACCCTGGGGCAAAAGCCCCAACGCCCCTGGATACCTGGAATCAATATAGAGCTTGTTCAAAAGTGCGAGGATATCTTCCTCCGCCCCGACATCCCATACCTCTGATACAATCCCATTCAGGGTAATCAGGTCGTGAGACTTGATCCCTCCCAACTCATGCTCTTCTATTATGGCCTTGAGTACCTTCTCGACGCATTGCTGTGCATGAAAAGCAACAACTGCCGTCAATTCGGCACGTCCGAGAAGTGCTTCCATTGTGAGCAAATCAGATCTGGCAGATTTAAGCCAATCAACTGAAATCGGTTTCATTGAAGATCAATCCCCTCAGTGAGAATTTTTTTTGAAAATTGACTTCCGGATTTGGCAAATCGCTCAAACTCTGGCTTGGTGTAGACAAGCAGATCAATCGGTACCTTTTTCTCTATACAGCGAATAGCACGGCTGATCTTCAGATAGTTCTCACTCTGTGCCTTAAAGGTCTGTGGTGTTTCGTTTTTATCCAGCACAACAAGAAGGTCGATATCGCTGTCGGAACTTGAGGTACCACGTGCATGAGAACCAAAAAGGAGAATCTTCACCGTTTTTTCGGCCGCCATTATCCTTGATGATAAGTCTTTCAATAATTCATCAGTCATTCAACCCTCCAGTAGCATTCTGTGATTCGTTGAATCCGTAAAATCTTTTTTAGCCACGATCAGAATCTATGAAAACCTATAAGGGCCAAACCAATGACTTATGGTTCATGCTTCTAATCATAGACTTTGATAGATTCTCATCGCGGCTAATTCGTCTTTGACCTTAAAAACAAAACCTTTTTTTGCCACGATGAAAGTCTATGAAAATCTGTAAGAGCAAAACCAATGGCTTTTTGGGTTTAAGCTTTTAACCATAGACCTTAGATAGACCTTCATCGCGGCTAATTCCTTATCTTATCATATCAGATTCTATCAGTGCTCAAAACAGGCTGTTCAGAAGACATATTACCATTTACATACAAGACTGGTAATAATTATTTCCGCTTACAGCACCATCCGGCAAGGTATGCTACTGGAGAGCAAACCACGATTGAAATGCTCAAAGTGTCACTACGCTACGCCGGACAACTCCAGATATCTTCTATTTCAAGACCAGGGCTGGCCGGGAGGTAGATTTCATTGTCCAGCGTCAGGATCGCTACCGCATGCTTGTCCAGGTCTGCGAGTCTATGGCGAATCCCCAGACCCGTAAGCGTGAAACCATGGCGCTCGCCGAAGCTATGGACGAATTGGAACTGGAACAGGGGATCATCGTGACCCGTGATGAAGAAGAACTGATTCAGGTTGAATCCGGGGAAATTGAAATCATGCCTGTCTGGCGGTTTCTGCTGAACCTGCCTTCATAACCATAGGTCAGGATAGACCTTTATCGTGGCTGATTTGCTTTTGACCTTAGAACCAAAACCTTTTTTTGCCGCGGTCAGAATCTGTGAAAATATGTAAGGGCTAAAATATAAGGGCTTTGGGTTTTATGCTTTAAACACAGACCTTGTACAGATTTTCACCGCGGTTAATTTGCTTTTGAATTTAAAAACTTAAAACCTTTGTTGGCCGCTGATAAGGTCCGATAAAATCTGATGGTAAATTCTTAAACCTCATTAAATGCCTTTCTTACTTCATCAAACCTTATCAGATTCTATCCGCAGCTAATTTGCCTTCAAGGTTGTAACAAAGCAACATAGACCTGTTCCAGAGTCGCAATCCGCGTATCCCAGGAATGTTTCTTTACTGCAACCTGCCGAGAATAATCTGCCAACTCTGCACGCAACGTGTCATTCTCCAACAACTGCACCATACATCGGCATAATTCTGCAGACTCAGATGACTTCATGTAAACCCCACAGTTGCCTAACAACTCCCGGTTAACCAAGTTATCAGTAGTGATCGTCGGCAGTCCACAGGCTATATAATTGAGCAGTTTACCGTTGGCCTCAGTGGCAGAAAGCTTTGCAGAAACGGCAATATCTCCCAGACTGAGATAACGAGTCGCTTCAGAATAGTCAAGCTTGCCAGTGAAAGTGATTCGATCATCAAGGCCAAGTACTCTTGCCTGCTCAACATAGCCACCTTCAGGATAACCCATTAAAAGAGCGTGAAAATCATTCCGTTCGGCAGATAGCTGCTTCAATGCATTGAGCAGCAGATCTACCCCCTGGTATTCGGTCATAGCACCAAGATAAACAATCAACTTTTTGTCTGCAGGGATGCCCAATCTTTTGAGCAGCTCCGTATCTTTCGGCAAGGGTATAAACAGGTTGGTATCGACTGCGTCGATAAGTGGTGTCAATCTACCAGCGACTTCAGGAAATTCTTTCTTTATCAATTCGGAGGTCGGTGTCGAGCTGGTAATTATATGATCAGCCTGACAGGTGATCCAGCGTTCCAGTCGAGCAAACATCTTATGCAAGAGACCACCCTGTTTCATGAAGCCGTGGTCAAACAACTCACCACACAAACTCCCCTGGCAATCAAACAGCAGCGGTGCCTGCAAAGAACGTTTGGCGATAGCGGCCAGAAAAGCACCTTCGTGCAGGTGGGCGTGAATGATGTCGGGATTGAATCTCTTCGCGGTGACAATTGCTTTGTAAAGCAGAAGAATATCGAGATATGGTTTGTGCCAGGAAGGGCCTGCGGAAAGCTTTTTATACCAAGGAATTCTCGGGATTCTGACAACAGGAATATCGTCGACATCGCGCCCCAGGTGATAGGCGACTATGACTACTTTGTGGCCTCGGGCTTTGAGAGCTTTGGATTCTTCGTATATGCGTACGTGACAACCACGGTCGGAGAAATATGGGGTTGGAGCGATCATGAGGATTTTCAGATTGGATGACATAAAACCAACACCTTTGAAACTAAGCTCAAAACCTGTCTTTAGCCGCGATTAAAATCTATGAGAATCTATAAGGGCATAAGCATTGAGCCGATGTTTTTGTTTAAACCATTAAGAACACCCCCCTGCTCGTTCTACTCGCTTCCCCCCTGTAAAACAAGGGGGATTGAGGGCAAAACCGTGAACAATAGTCGAAATAAAGTCACTTTTTACTCGCCTTATTTACCACTTGAGTGAGCTGGCGATGTAGCTTTTCGGCAGCAGGGAAGCGTTTCGGTGCTCTAGCGAGATACTGGTTCAGGGCGAACAGAGCATTATTGTACTGCTTGCGCCTGGTGTAGATCTGCGCCATCTCCCACCAGGACATGTAGCGATTTGCATTGTTCTTAATCATCAAGAGAGTTTCGGAGAGAACTGTGTCGTCTATACGCTTCTTTGAGAGAGCATGTTTTTTCAGCCAGTCTTCGGAGACGCTGCCACGCCTAACGAAAACCATTGAAGATTCAGTATTGAGAACCAAATACCAGTCGGGATGAGCGGCGAGTCGATCAAGCAACGGATACTTCTGCCCGGTATCAATTGTCGATGCTCGCGTAACAATTGTATTGACGTTAAATTTATTTAGAATCTGCTCCCAGTCTGGCTTACCAGCCATTACATTCCAACCGAGGTTGAACATCTCTGCCGAGTTCTGGCGGCCGTCCCAGAACATCAGATAATCAGGGAACAGCTTGAAAGCCATATAGCCGCCCCAGTCGTAGGTATTGTAGATATTTTTTGGTAACTTGTGCTCTTTGACAAACTCGGTGGCGGCAATCGGGTAGTGCCAACTGCGTAGCCCCGTGTTAAACAGTCCATAAACCCTGTAAAGAGGTTGCCAGAAATACCAGAAAGAGCCTATAGCCAAAGCACAAACCGCGACCATGGCGATGTTGCGATACAGCTGCGGTAATCGCTGACGGAGCGGTTCCGCAAGCTGATCGAGGTAGGCCGGCAGAATGGCGACCATCCCCATGTAAAAAAACGGCACATGCCGCACGAGCTTGAGCCCCATCAGGGCCAACCCAGCCAGCAAGCAAAGGTCTGATAGCCGGAGCCTGCGCCATCCCAGCAACATGATCACACCGGCCAAAGCCATTGCATAAAAGAATATCGGCTGATTCTGGAATGTGGTCGGCGTCCAGTCCATGTTGAACACCGCCAGGGAACTGCCGGTCACTTTGCCAGCAGCGTCGACTGTGGCACCCAATTTGTAAGAGCCCAGCAGGGTATTGAACCAGCGGGCAGGATAGGGATTGGCAAGTCCGGCCAGTAACACACCAACCAACAGACCAAACAACTGACCGGTACCCAGCCATGAAAACCGTCTGGCAATTAGTGATTGCCCAGTCTCGCCGACCAGGTAAGCGGCAACCAGGGCTAGAGCCAGAATCGAGCCAGCATGGAGATTACTCCAGAACATCATCAGTGGCAGCAACCAGAGAATCTGCCATGACGGCCGGTTCAAGTAACCTTCTAGCCACCAGATAAAGATTGCAGTGCAAAGGAAAGTCCAGATCTGCGGCCGCTCAAGCCAACCACCACTGGTCAGCAGAAACACCGGCAGCAACGTGGCGATCGCCAACCAGGAAGATTTACGGCGACGGGCGGCCAGAGTCAGAAAGCAAGCGGTGGCAGTAATGACCAGACCCTTTAACACGCTGATGGCACCATATCCTGCAACTTTGTAAAGCCCGAAAAGGATCAGGCTGTGCAGCCAGGTGTGTTCATGCCGCGGCACATCCGCCGCCAGGGTGAAGGTGTCGGTGCGGATCATACTCATGGTATCGACCATGTAGCGGCCGTTTTGAAGCTGCCAGAAGACGTCGAAGGAATGCACTACGGAGATTGTGACAGCGAGGATCGCGAGGAGCATCGCGCATAATATGCCGGGGCCAAAATATGTTGTGATACGAGGGAATTTCATGCGGACAAGACTATATTTAGCCGCGATGAAAATCTATGAAAATCTATGAAAAGCAAAAACCTTTTATTTAGCCGCTGATAAGGTCTGATAAAATCTGACAGGAAAAGCTTTAACATTATTTAGAATGCCTTTTTGCTTTCATCAGATCTTATCAGATTCTATCTGCGGCTAATTGCTTTTGACCTTAGAACCAAAACCTTTTTTTGCCGCGGTCAGAATCTGTGAAAATCTGTAAGGGCTAAAATCAAGGGCTTTTAGGTTTTATGCTTTCAAACACAGACCTTGACAGATTCTCACCGCGGCTAAATTGCTTTTGACCTTTTTCAAATATCTTCATCAAAATTGAGAGTTTCGAGGATGGTGTAGATCGGCTTGTTTTGCACTTCGTGGTAGGTACGCGTGACCAGTTCACCAAGGAGACCGATGGCGAAAAACTGGGCTCCGGCGAAAAACAGAAAGGCCGTTAGAACCAGCAATGGATTGCGATTCATAGCAAGCCCCTGGAACTTCATGTAAAGTGTGGCCACCCCTGACAGTCCTCCGGTGAGAAATGCCATCAAGCCCCATTTACCGAAGAGTTGCATGGGCCGGGTGGAATACTTGAGGAGAAACTTGACGGTTATAAGGTCGAGGATAACGCGAATGGTACGATCAATACCATACTTGCTGACACCAGCCTGGCGGGCACGATGGTTGACCGGGATTTCCGTGACCCGGGCTCCGGCCTGACTGGCAAGAGCCGGGACAAAGCGATGTAACTCGCCATACAGACTGACCTTCTGCAAAACTTCTTTGCGATATGCCTTCAAAGTACAGCCATAATCTCTGAGGTGCACACCAGTCATACGTGAGATCAGCGAATTTGCGAGGATTGACGGCAGGCGACGGGTCAAAAACTTGTCTTGGCGTTTTTCCCGGTAACCAGAGACGATATCAAAACCTTCCGCAACCTTTGCGACCAACCGCGAGATATCTTTGGGATCATTTTGCAGGTCCCCATCCATCGGCAGGATAATCTCTCCTCTGGCAGCCTCAAAACCTGCAGACATGGCCGCAGTCTGGCCGAAATTTCTCCGCAGCCGGATAACCTTGACCCGCTTGTCGTCAGCAGCGATCTCGGTAAGCCTTTCATAAGAAGCATCCTGGCTACCGTCATCGACAAGTATCAACTCATAGGAGTGGCCTGCAAGTTCCAACGCCTCGGTCGTTTCGGTATAAAGGCGAGGGATATTCTCGGCTTCATTAAAAAGAGGAACAATTATAGAAAGTTTCATCATGGGTGAGAGAGTTAATCGGCTGTTGGGTTATCAATAAGCTGGCGGCTAAAAGGTCTTGCGAACATTTACTTCATAACGCTGCACAACTATTTGACGATCATCATCAGTGCCATATTCGTAATCGAAATCAACCTGGAATTTGGGGAAATGCAGACCAGTGCTGAGGCTGAAGAGCATTATATTCTGACCGGGGTTATAGTATCTATATTCGAAGCGTCCACCGAAAGAGAGAAAATTGATTGGATAATAATTCCCAGCCAGGGTATATGTCATCCACTCCTGGTCGAAACCACCCATAAATTTTTCATAATCAATGCGCTGTTCAATATCCGCGAGCTTGCGGATAACGCCGTTGATCGCGTAAAAGTTCCTACGCAGCTTCTGAGTGAAGAGAATAGTGCTATTATTCTTATTGCTGCTACTGCCACGCGTTTTGCCGCGACGCCACTCAACATCCAAGTCAAACTCTGCCAGCCAATACTTGTTCGGTAGATAGTTCAAATGTGTTCTATGTCTGTACAGCCTGTCGACAGAATTGACATCCTGATTGGAGCCTAAAAAAGACTTTCCCTGGGTATCGTTGCTCTGAATATCGCCGGTCGAAAGATAGTTCGTCATGTTTACACTGAAGGACTTCCGATCGTAGCGCAAGCGGTGTTCCAATTCAAAAACCCACCTGGATTCACGGGCATCTTCTTCGTACTTGTAGAGAGCACTCACACGGTTTGAGAGTCGGTTGCGACCTGAGTGTTCTAACGATAAACCGGTCTGGGTACGCAAGTAATTATCATCTCGCGCCACTTCGCCATCAGTGTAATCGAAACCACGAGTACTCCGAGGGACAAGATAGCTGGTTGTATAAGCACCAATCGAGCCGCTGCCGTAGAGTAATTCTTGGCTTACCTCCAGACGGAGACTTCTTGTTAAACTGTAGGTAACTCGACCTGTGCCGAAGCTCTCCCAATAGCCGGTATCGTCGTCGTTTAGTGCATCGCCGGAGAAACGACCCAGCCCCAGATTGCCATACCAGCTGAGACGATCCCTGGTAACCCTATTGGAATAAGCCTCGACTTCGGCCCGGAGGCCTTGTGCGTTTCCTTGTTTACGGGTGTTATACTCGGCTTCAACCTCGTAATTAACCCTGATTCTCCGGGTAATATTGGTCTCATATTTGGCAGTTGAATAGTAGACATCCTCTTTTTCCCGGAGACGACTATCGATTTTTTCTTCCCAGCGATTGACAACAACCTGACCACGCAAGTTCACGTCGGGGCTGATCCTGTTGTTCAGATAAATCGGGACATCGAGATATTGTGCGACTCGGGAGCCGGTTCGTTCACGCGAAAAATAGCTAAAATTGGCAACCTTCAGATCACGCCATTGCATAGTTGAGAAAAGATTGACGTCGTAGCGGCTTTCATCACTGGTGCTGAGCTGATCTTTGGTCGTCGTGTAGCTGCCATCCACAGAGATCTGGATCCAGTTAGTCAAATGGATCCACTGCCGCTTGAGCAGATGATCGATAGTGCCAAGCAGGACTGTTTCTTCACGCGTGTCATTGCGAGTGTTAATATAATCCTTGAAATCATAGATCCGGTAATGAAACCAGTTGTCTTTCTTGTTAAGGGAGACAAACGCCAGATCACGCTGCCTGAATTTAGTCGGAGTGATCGCTTTGATATCACGGCGATAGATATCGCGGTAATCGAGCAGAATTCGCGGCCACTGGGAGAGGGCCTCCCGATATTTGCCGAGATAACTGCCATTGCGGATACCAGCAACAAACTGCACACCAGTGTGAATCGTCTGACCGTTGTTCAGATCCGTAGCGATCCAGGGACGAAGATAGGGGCTTCGTGAGAGCCCGACAACATTATCCTTTGTGGTGGTGATAGCATCAAGATCGTAACTGTAGGCGTGTAAACGAAACGGCAAGCCACCAGGGGCAATCAGCAGATCGCCATTGTAGAGGATCTTGAAAGAATCCATATCGATTTCCTCACCATCGACATCGCTATCGAAGGCGGCCCATTCGGCACCGAGACCAAGAGTCCAGGAGCCGAGCCGTCCGCCACCTAGCAAGCCACTTTGGCTGTAGAGCACTGAATAGCGTTGCGAGAAACTGGAGGCACTGAAATTGTCACCATCTTTATGGTCCCTCTCGAAATTGACATAATTCCACTCCACAGACCCATCGACAACAGCCCACGTGGACGACACAAGAACGCCAAAGAAGAGTAACAGCAATGATATCGAGAGTAACCAGGACTTCATTAAACACCAATTATCTGTAATGGACAGTAGAAAGTTCAAAAGCTAACCGCTAGGCAAAATGCAATTTTCATTCCACAACCAGAGGGCCAAGGACCACACAGCATTGCAACATATGAGTCCATAAAACAACGTTAAAAACTAGCTGGCAAACAGTCAAACAGCTGCCTGAAGCAGAAAAAAAGGCGGGGACAGAAAATCTGTCCCCGCCCGGTACTGCATGATTAAATCGACTTACTTGATATGGCAGGTGGTACAAAGAGCAGAGCCAGCATTCGATATATTGAGGAATGGCTGACCAGCACCCTGATTATGCACGTCGTGGCAGGACGAACACCACATAACGCCAGTGGTAGTGTAGAGTGGCAGACCACCAACATCTACGTTGGCATTGGTTTCTGGATAGAAACCTGCGTTATCAGCAGTATAAACTGCACCATAATCCATGCCGATCGGATGGTCATTGCGCAGCATGGAACCATCGCCACCATTTGCGCCAGTGACATTGGATGCAAGACCAACAGTATCAAAACCAAGACCCGAAGCAGCGAAGGTCGGCTGAGCATTACCGTTGCTGGCTGGCGGGTTGGTCAAACCACCAGCAAGGGAACCACCGTCGTGGCAGGAAAGACAGAGTGGCGCATCAGAGAGGTTGACAGCAGCCAGAACCGTGGTCGGGTTACTGTTGGTCTGGTCGAGAGTAGCACTGTTGTAGAGATCTGTGGCCACAAGACCACCACCAGGAATGGAACGGTTCCACAGGGGAGCCAGAAGACCGGTAGCGCCACCGTGCGGGGTGTGGCAGAACACACAAGTTTCATCAACGTTGTTAGTCTTGATCGTCGAAGTGCCGGACGATGACAGGTCGTGCTTGGAGTTACGGATAACCCCGAATGCGGGTGCAGCGAGCAACGCTGCAGCGATCAGTAAAACAATAACCTTTTTCATTCTTCTACCTCCTGTAACCAATTTCTTGAGTGTTGGCAGTGCAAAACCTATTTTCGCCGCAGCCATAAAAGTCATACTCAAAGCAAAAGCAAACACCATGCCAGCGCGAGAACTGTGCAAAAGCACAGATGCAAACAGGCAATCACCACTAGTCTAATTCTTCGCAAAACCAGGTTGCGGCCATATGACACAGGGCCTTCTCCGCTATATCACTGAGCCTTTTTCTCCCGTTGGATACGCTTAACTTTCTTCTCAATTCTTTGCAGGGCCTCGCTATCAAGTGGATGCTCTGCCAGATAAGTCGGTGTCAGCATTTGCCAGATAGTGATGCGCCTGTTCATGCCGTCGCTGATATAGATGCGATCATTGCGATCAATAAAAACCGATGTCGGCAATGTGAAGCCAAGTTGATGAGCGGTGCGGCCACCGCCAATTGCCGTTAAAGGCGTACCGTCAGACTGAAACACCAGCAAGGCAGCTTTACGTGCCTCGGCAACGAAGAGGTTGCCTTCACTGTCGAAAGCCAGACCGCGCGGGCCTTCAAATTGAAAAGCTTTGTCTCCTCGCCTACCGAACATGTAGAGATGCTTGCCCTCACCGTCAAAAACTTGGATCCTGGTATTAAACTGTTCGGCAACAAAGATATTGCCATCTTTATCGATAGCAATCCCCTGAGGTCCGTAGAGTTTACCCTTTTCTCCCCCTCTGCCACCAAAAGAAAACAGCTTCTCACCACTACTCAGATCAAAAACGAAAACCTCACTTTTGACCACATCGGAGACATACAACCGGCCGCGTTTTTCATCCACAGCAAGAAAGGTCGGCTTACCGAATTCACCAGCTCCAATAGACCTGACCACTTCATGATCGGAATTGAATACCAGAACCTGCTTGCCGTAAGCCTCGGCAACATAGAGCATGTCTTTGCTGTCGAAAGCCAAGCCGATTGGCAGGCCGATCTGTGCTTTTCGTGAGTACATGGCCATCGTCTTATTAACAAAATCGATGACGCGAATATTGTTGGCATCAAGATCGGAAACGTAGACAAGTCCTTTACTATCGACTGCGACTCCCATCGGCTTTTGCAAGAAGTGCAGGGTCTGCTTGCCCAGAAATTGCTCGGCCATGACCTGGCCCTCAGTTTTCGGGAAATTATCCTCTGAGGAGAAGGTGGTGATCCACTCCATCTTCGGCTCTGCCGGCGGCGGCGGCCAGTAAACTTTCAGTGGTGCCGGTTTTTTACTGGCACATCCAGAAAAAACCGCAACCGACAGCACAATCAAAAAGAACACAACTTTGGATACTTGCACTTTACTACCTCACTATATAGTTTTTAGACATCCCTAATTTTACAACGCCTATTTATCGTGACATTTAGCACAAAGGGAAAAACGAGATTTAACCCCCCAACGGAACAGTGCCGCGGATTGGCCAGTATGAGGATCGTGACAACTAGCACAACTTAATTCCTCACCATTCTCCGCCGGATTGACAACTCCCTTTAAAGGATGTGGTTTACCCCCGGACCCACGGGTCACGTGGGGCTCTTTCACTACATTTTCGTGACACCCAGAACAGAGCTCATAAGCAGGCATCACGAGTTGCGAAGGTTGATCGGTGGCATGCGCGTCGTGGCAGACCAGGCACATACCCGCCTCGATCGGCCCGTGCATAAACTTGGACGTCTTGAAGTCCTCGGCCTTGTCATCATGACACTCCAGGCAAAGGAGTGCATCACCGGAACGTGCCTGGTATTTATATGGACGGCTCTCCACATCATGACAATAGGTGCAATCATAAACCCCTGCAGGGCCATGCACATGTTTCTTGGCAAGCATACGTGCATGACATGAACTACACGGATACTTGCGAGGATCTCTGGTCGCGAGATCTGCCTGCGAAGGAGACATGTTATGACAGGTGGCACAAGGTGCTTCCCGTTCCGGCAAATGGAATTGTTCCCGTCGGTAATCAGTTGGCGGTGATTCGTCGTAGCGGTCGTGGAAATAAATCTCGGCCCGGGCAACCGCCATCCGTTCTCCTCGCAGAAAGCCCTCCACGATGATAGTGTTCTGTCCTGGGTCAAATGTCGGTTCGACAACCAGCATATCGCCGAAGCTTTGCCGATACGCTTCGTTCGTGAGATCGATGACATCGCTTTTCACGCCATTGATCTCGATACTCATGCCGTCCAGAAAGGGGTCTGTCCCTCCCTTGATCACCAGGTATTTGGATTTACTGACGTAGCTGCCATCCGCTGGGTACAAAATCTCAAGCGCATGGGCTCCAACCTGGCTGACCAATAGCAGCAAAGTGCATATAGTTATAATTTTCGTCAATCTCATTCGTACCTCTTTTCCGGAAGAGATCATCTTATGCCATATTTTTTCTGCCTGACAATCATCACTGTCATTCAATCGGATGTTTGCGTAAATATTCGGGCGTCAGGTATTGGAAATTGTGGACCATTTTGTTCAGGGTATCGACAACCCACACCGCGCTGTTCTGGTCAACATCCACCCCTCTTGGCAAATAAAACCCACCCGGGGCAATCCCTCCACTGGCAGGAGACTTGGAACCAATGCGCAGCAGCAAATCTCCTTCAAGACTGAAGATGATCAATTTATGCTCAAGGGCATCTGTAACATAAACCTGTCCGTCCCTGGATAAGGCCAGGTTCTTGGCAATGGAAAACGAACCTGCCGCAGTGCCTCTCTCGCCAAAAGTACGTAAAGGCTGGCCAGCCACATCAAACACCTTAACCCTGGCATTCATGGAGTCCATGACATACAGGTTGCCGTACAGATCGACATCAACATCAGTCGGATAGTTAAACTGGTCAGCAGCATCCCCCCGCTCACCCATGAATTTGATCAAATTCCCCTCAAGATCGAAGATAGCGATCCTGTGCAGCGGCGTATCAACAACATATAAACGGTTATTCTTGGTATCAACAGCTAATCCAGTAGGTCTTGCTAAGTCGGGATTAGAGATTGCAAACAGGAACTTTTCGTTGCGATCGAAGACACTGATTGTGCGTGCAACCACATCACTGACATAAATCCTGCCAATATCGTCTATGGCCAATCCATAGGGAGCAGCAAACTGCGCAGCGTCACCTGAAGGCTTCAGTGACCTTAGTTCAAAACCCACCGTGTCAAGCACCAGGACCTGCTGCAACCCTGTATCTGTCACAAACACCCGACCATGCGAATCAGAAACCACGTCGACAGGTGTAATAAAAACAGACTGAGGCCGCTCTTCTCCCAAGATATACTTAGTCGCAAAACTTGTCTTTTCAGGCCGCAAATCCTGGGTGGAAAAGTAAGATTTCACATATTCGATTTTCGGCCCGGCCGGAGCAGGTGGGAAAAAGTAGCGGCTGGCCTCTTCGGGGGCAGTAGTACTGCAAGCAGATAATATCGTGCCAAGCAACAACAGGGAGATGTGACGGAATGATAATTTCATAACTTCCAAATTTTTGCTTCAGCCCTGATTGTCCGACAGGCGGCTAGAGGTTCGGTATCTTGAGTGTGCGATCATAAGTCTTCGGCCGGTGGCAACCGACATAACAGGTCGCCCGCTCACCATCGTTGGCCCAGGTCAGAGGAATCTCCCACTCACCGAAGCCGGGCACCTTGCTCATCAGCAATTTCTCCTGATCGGCACCATGTACTCCGTGGCAACCCTTGCAAACCCGACCTTTCTCTGTACGGTTAACATGAAAGTAATGCAGATTCTGGTCACGATTCCTGAATGCGGTCGCCTCGGTGGTGCGCTCAAAGAGAAATGCGTTCTTGTCGTGACAGTTGAAGCAGAGCGCAAAATTCTCATTTTCGTAGGGGACGTAGAATCCCTCCGGGTAAAAGGCCCTCAGGAAAGGCTTGTAATTCGACACATGTGGCGCATGGCAATCCCAGCAGTTGCCGTTGGCGACCGGTTCGTGCTGAGAGACCGCATTATCGTTGATCTCCTTGATGCCGACATGGCAAGCGACGCAGGTGCCATTGCCGGGCAGAATCAGCATGGCGGGATTATTGCTGCCATGTGTCGCGTGACAAAAATAGCAACTGCCTGCGGCAACCGGGCCGTGCACGTACTTGCCTTCCGGGGTGCAATCTTCAACATGACTGAAATCGGCAACCAGCCCGGTCTCGTCAATTTCGCCGAACAGGTCCATGGAGCCGACAGCAATGCCGTAAATGCTTTGCCCTTTGGTTTTGACGGTCTTGCCATCCATAACTTCATTATGACAGGTCAGGCATAGCTTGCCTCCAGACTGCAACACCAAGGCAGGCAAATTTCCCTGATGAGGATTATGGCAGCCGGTACACCCTTCGGCAAGAGCCGAGTGCGGATTGGTCATATCTTTGGCCGGAGACTCATGGCACTGCAGGCAAAGTTGCGGTTCAGGCTCCACCAGTTGCATGGAACCGGACCCAGGATGAACTTCAGAGGTCGCCACGTGGCAACTCGCGCAATCGTTCTCGGCAATTGGCGCATGGACATATTCAGCCTTGCCAAAGTTCGCATGACACTCCGCCACGACACAACCGGAAGCAGCCCAAACCGATCCGGTCAGCAGGTAGAAGAATGTCAGCAACAAAACAAACAAACTAAGACGCATCGTGCTCCGTTTCCCGGCAACGTAATCTGCGCAACACCACCACAGGTTCACCAATCTCGCTGTTTGGCGGTGTCAGTACAGTGAACTCCCCACAAGAGGGATCTCTCTTGAGAGTTAAATCAGCATAAAACAAGCTTTACCGCGCCATAATTCAAGAAAAGAACAGCGCTCGGCAGTGTATATGCAAATTCTCGGCCTTATTAAACTGGAAGCCACAGTTTAAACAACACAGGGGAACAGAACATAACGTCCATCCCCCTGCACAGAAAAGCATCAAATAATAGTGTTCTGGCTTTTCATTAGCTTTTCATTGCTACACGTACCACATCACGAAAGCTCAACCACCGTAAGAGTGTAGCCCAGAGAGTACCAGATTAACGCCAAGGTAACAGAAGATGGTCGCGGCAAAACCGAAAATCGACAGCCAGGCCACTCGACGGCCAACCCAGCCACGCGTAAAACGAGCATGCAGAAAAGCCGCATAGATGAACCAGACGATCAGGCTCCAGGTCTCTTTCGGATCCCAGCTCCAATAGGTACCCCAGGCGTAGTTAGCCCAGGCGGCACCAGTGATAATGCCGAGGGTCAGCATCGGAAAACCGACCATAATCGCTTTGTAGTTGAGATCGTCGAGAACTTTGCTGCTGGGGAACATGCCAAGGATGCCACCAATGGGTGATCCTTCGGCAGACTTTTCTTCTTTGTTGATCTTGATCAGATACATGATCGACACACCACAAGCCATGGCAAAGGCGGCATAACCAATAAAACAGGTGATCACGTGGTAGGTCAGCCAGTTACTCTGCAGGGCGGGCACGAGCGGTGCGATAGTGGCATCGAGGCTCCATTGCGCCCAGATCATGCCACCGAAAGCAAAGGGGATGACAAAGGCACCGATAGCGCGTTGTTTGTATTTGAGATCGAAGATCAGATAGATCAGTAGAATCGACCAGGAGAAGAAGACTACCGACTCATATAAATTGGAGAGCGGTGCCTGTTCGTAGCCCATGGCATAGGCCTCAACCCAGCGCATGCCGATAGCGCCAGTGTTGGCAATAAAACCAACCCAGCAGACCAGAATGGCGAAGAAGCCGATGGCCTTGTTCTTGGCGGTCAGGAAGACGATAAAAACCACCATGGCCGCAAAGTAGGCAACCGTTGTGATGTTGAACAAAAGTGAGCTGGTCATATTTCCTCCATCAGGACGACAAGGTGTCGTCGAATTCTTTTTTCAATTCGTCAAAGTAGAGCGCAAAGGCCGGTTGGTTGCGATGGGCGTTGCCACCGAGTTTAACGCCGATGCCCTTATCTAACGGCTGGATACTGACCCAGATACGTCGATGAGAGAAGAAGAAAGCACTACAGGAACCGAGCACGATCAGCAGGCAACCGAGCCAGACCACCCAGACCCCAGGGTCTTTAGCGACTTGCAGGCCGGTATAGTAACTTTGCTGAACATCGATCAGGCTGATGGCATAGGCACCACCGCGTTTTTCATCAAATTGCGGATAGTTCTTAAAAACAATAAACGGGGTGCCGTGGGCGTGGTCACCGCTATCGATATTAACCTGAGCTGCAGGGCCAAAGCTCTGGTAACTCTCGGCATAACCCATAGGAATCAGGTCAGAACCGCCCGGCAGCTTCAGGTGTTTGCCCTGCGCTCCTCTGACCGTCACCGTCTCACCGCTTTTACGATGTTTGACGCGGAACCGGTAGACCGGATCACCAGCCGGCCCATAACTTGATTGATAAAAAGTCAGGCCTTTATAGGAGAGAGGATCGTTGACTTCGATAGTCTTTTTCAGGATTTCCTTGCCATTCTCCAGCACCACCAGGTCACTGGTAAAATCTTTCGGCCGGCTACCACCCTCGTAGTAGGTGACTTCAAAATCATCACAGCGCAGCTCAAAGCCAATCGGAATCGGCACCTGGCCGGCGCGCGACCAGACCTCGCTGATCGACTGACCTTCGACGATATTGACATAGGCCTTATAACCCCAGACATTGCCGATCATGGCACCGAGGAAGATAATCAGGATCGAAGAGTGGGTGACATAAACGCTGAAACGGGACAGAGCACCCTTTTGCGAGAAAAGATAGATCTTGCCATCCTCTTCGGTAACCACCGGTGTCGCAAACTTATTGCCGAGCAGGGCAACGACTTTATCGCGCACACTCTCGACTGTCCCTGTTGTAACAACTTCGCCTTTATTTGGAAAGGTACGAAACAAGCCATCGTCAGCCACCAGGATCGGTTCGCGCACAATCTTGATGATGCGCGGCAGGCGCTTGATCGAACAGCAGATCAGGTTGACGGCAAAAAGCCCCATCAGCGATAAGAACCAATAGGAGTGGTACATGTCGAAAACCTGCAAAGCATCAAGAGCCTTGTAGGTCGACTCGCTCATACCGTAGCTCTGCATGTACTCCTGCGGAGACTTGTTCTGCTCAATGACCGTACCGATAATCGAGGTCGTCGCCAGCAGAATCAGGATAATAATCGCCAGTTTCAGGGAACAGAAAAAATCCCACAGCTGGTCGGTGAAACTCTTTTCTTTACTCAAATTATTTTCTCCTGGAAGAGAGACAGAAGGGCCTGACCCATGCCCTCTAAAACTTAGACTGCCGTACCATGAGCAAACATACTGCTCAGGTACGACAGAAACTCTTACCAAATTAATATGATTTATCAACCACTGTCAAGACAAGGTATGTCGAAAGTTATTCGTACCTCCGATCCTCCTTGTTTACAGGGGGAAAGCGAGTATGAGTATAACGAGCAGGGGGGTGTTCTTAACTGAAATCCTGCGCGAGCCGCTTATCGAGAGCAGCGGCTTTAGCCTCAACACCCGCAGCCATGTCGGCTTTGAACTGCACCAGTTTTTTACTGAGTTCGACGTCATCAACAGCCAGCAGTTGCGCAGTAAAGATGCCGGCATTACGTGCACCGGCCTTACCAATGGCCATAGTCGCCACCGGGATTCCGGCTGGCATCTGCACCATTGCCAGCAACGCATCCATGCCGTTAAGCGCAGTTGCATCGATCGGCACGGCAATAACCGGTAGAGTCGTTTCCGCAGCAACCACACCGGCAAGATGTGCCGCAGCCCCTGCTCCAGCAATCAGGACCTTTATCCCACGCTCTTGCGCACCGCGAACAAAGTTAGCAGTACGCTCCGGGGTGCGATGAGCACTAGAGACAGTCATCTCAAAAGGGATGCCGAAATGTTTAAGGGCAACAGCTGTTTCTTTCATAATCTCGTAATCATTGTCGCTTCCCATGAGGATGCCGACTAAAGGTGTTTCGTTCATAAGTTAAACCTCAATGAAAGGTGAAAAGTGATTAACTGTTCAGCGTTACAGAAGGTTGTCTTTCCTTAGGGAGGCGGCCTGACAATCCATGACAGACTGCTTACGGTCATCGATTCAGGGCTTTACGTCCAATATCCTTGCGGAAATGTACGCCCGTCCAATTGATTTTATCAACAGCAGAGTAGGCATAATCAATCGCTTCTGCAACCGTGCTGCCGAGGCCGGTGACACCTAGGACACGACCACCGGTATTGACAATCTTGCCGTCTTTGAGGCTGGTGCCAGCATGGAAAACAACGACATCATCCATAACCAGGACGTCTTCCAGCCCGGTGATTTCAAAGCCCTTCTTGTAGGAAGCCGGGTAACCGCCACTGACCATGACGACGCAGACAGCAGCCTTATCATGCCACTCAAACGAATTCTGCTGTAAATTGCCACGGGCGCAGGCCTGCAGTACCGGCACAATATCCGACTTCATACGCATTAACAACGGTTGAGCTTCCGGATCACCAAAACGGGCATTAAATTCCACCACCCGTGGCTTGCCATCCTTGATCATCAGACCAACATAGAGAATCCCGCTGTACGGACAGCCGTCACTGGCCATGCCGGCAATAGTCGGTTTGACAATAGTTTCGACAATTTCATCATGGAGTGCGGTCGTCACTACCGGGGCCGGGGAATAGGCACCCATGCCGCCGGTATTTGGTCCTTCGTCGTTGTCGAAAGCCCGTTTATGGTCCTGCGATGAGGCCAACGGCAGGATGTTCTTGCCGTCGGTAAAAGCAAAGAAAGAGGCCTCTTCGCCATCCATGAATTCCTCAATAACAACGCTCGTCCCAGCAGCTCCGAATACCTTGTCGAGCATTATGTCATCAATTGCAGTAATGGCCTGCTGCTCACTCATGGCGACAATCACACCTTTACCAGCAGCTAGACCATCGGCCTTGACAACAATCGGTGCGCCCTGCTCCCTGATATAGGCAACAGCGGCATCACGATCTGTAAAGGTCTGATAAGCAGCGGTCGGGATAGCGTACTTGGCCATCAGATCTTTGGAAAAGCTCTTACTGCCCTCAATGCAAGCCGCCGCCTGATTCGGACCGAAGATCTCCAGCCCAGCCTCCTGAAAGCGGTCAACTATACCCATAGTTAAAGGCACTTCCGGACCGACTACGGTCAGGTCAATCTTCTCGGCTTTGGCAAAGTCAAGCAAAGCCTCGATATCATCAGCAGGAATATGGACGCAGTCCGCCAAGCCTGCAATCCCCGGATTACCCGGAGCACAGTAAATTGTATCGACCAGAGGCGATTGCGCGATCTTCCATACCAGCGTATGTTCGCGACCACCACCACCGACAACGAGTATTTTCATGCCTTCTCCTTAATGATCTCCACAACTAAAAAACACGAACAGAACCTTTATTTAGCCGCGGTCAGAATCTGCCAAGGTCTGTGTTTAAAGCAAAAGACCACAAGATTGTGTCTTTAGCCCTTACAGATTTTCACAGATTTTAACCGCGGCTAATTTGCCTTTGACCTTTGCCTTTTGACCGGTCATCAATGCCGGAAATGCCGCATGCTGGTGAAGACCATCGCCATATCATGCTCATCAGCAGCAGCAATGACTTCCTCATCACGGATTGAGCCACCGGGTTGAATAACCGCACTGATACCCACAGCAGCAGCATTATCGATGCCATCACGGAAGGGGAAAAAGGCGTCGGAGGCCATAACCGCGCCTTTGACTTCGAGACCGGCGTGCTCAGCTTTGATTGCCGCGATGCGTGCCGAGTTAACCCGACTCATCTGGCCGGCACCAACACCAACGGTCATGCCGTCTTTACCATAAACGATAGCGTTTGATTTGACAAACTTGGACACCCGCCAGGTGAAGAGCAGATCTTTCATCTCTGCTGCAGTCGGTTGACGTTTGCTGACCACCTTTAACTCGGCAGTCAGAACCAGATCGGCCTCTTGCACCAGCAGGCCGCCGTTGACTCTCTTCATGTCAAGTCGAGCAGCCGACTGTTCCGGCCATTCACCACATTCGAGCAGGCGGACATTCTTCTTGGTGGCAACTACAGCAACCGCTTCGTCAGTCACCTTAGGAGCTATGATCACCTCGACAAACTGTTTCTCGGCAATCGCCTGAGCAGTAGCCGCATCAAGCTCACGGTTGAAGGCGATAATGCCACCGAAAGCTGATTCGGTGTCAGTGCTGAAAGCACGCTGATAAGCATCAAGCAACGTCTCGCCGTAAGCTACACCGCAAGGGTTGGCATGCTTGACGATGACGCAGGCCGGGCCCTCATTGAACTGCTTGATACACTCCAGGGCGGCATCGGTGTCGGCAATATTGTTGTAGGAGAGTTTTTTGCCCTGCAACTGTTTCGCGGTTGCCAGGGAAACCTCGGCAATATCGCTTTCAACGTAGAAGGCCGCCTTCTGGTGCGGGTTCTCACCATAGCGCATAATCTCGGTACGCTGGTACTGGAAAGTCAAAGCACTTGGGAAGTTGGCGCTTTCTGCATCTATTTTACGACCCAGCCAGTTGGAAATAGCGGCATCGTAAGCCGAGGTCCGCTGGTAAACCTTGAGGGCTAGACGAAAGTTGGTTTCACAGGAGACGTCACCAGCGTTGGCTTGCATTTCATCGAGAACCACAGCGTAATCAGCCGGATCAATGACCACCGTCACCGACTGGTTGTTTTTAGCCGCACTGCGCAGCATAGTTGGCCCACCTATATCGATATTTTCGATGGCATCCTCAAGGGTGCAATCGGCATTGGCCACGGTTGCCTCGAAAGGATAGAGATTGACCACCACCATATCGATCGGCGTAATGTCATGTTCTGCCATTTTGGCGACATGGGCCGGGTTGTCGCGCAGGCCAAGCAAACCGCCGTGAATTTTCGGGTGCAGAGTCTTGACACGGCCATCGAGCATTTCCGGATAACCAGTATGTTCGGAGACATCTTTCACTTCAAGCCCGGCTTCACGCATCATACTGGCGGTGCCGCCGGTGGAAAGGATTTCTACGCCGTACTTACTTAGCTCTTTGGCAAAATCGACGATGCCAGTTTTGTCGGAAACACTGATTAGTGCGCGTTTGATGACAGCCATAGTAAAACCTCTGTTGAAATGTTGATTAGATAAAACCAAAAACCTTTATTTAGCCGCGGTGAAAATCTGTGGAAATCTGTAAGGGCAAAGACACAATCTTGAGGTCTTTATGCTTTAAACACAGACCTTGACAGATTTTCACCGCGGCTAACTATGCTTTTGACCTAAAATTCTAGAGACGCCATAAAAAGCCTTTCGAAAGCCGGGGTACCAGAGAGCGGAAAAGGCTGAATCGTGTTTAGCAGATCAGCCAATCGCCGTTGACCATCGGCAGCGGTCAAATAGCTCTGCAAGCCCGCCAGCACTCCGTTTACGATAAAAGAGGTTTTATCTAACATGGGCTCAGGCAGCAAGGCAACCCTTTTCAGAACCTCGACAGGCAAAGCCGTTCCTAGGGCTCCTGTCACCAGTACTTGTGACACGTTTTCAGGGCTAAAGCCGCCTCGCTCGAGAAGGACCTGAACCCCGGACTGTACCGCACCTTTGGCCAACTGGAAGTTGCGCAAATCTTCCTGCGTCAAGAGCAGTTCACTCGCAGCGCTGCGATGAAAGCGAAGCGCCCATGAACCATCCCTCTCGACCAGGTAATGTTCCAGGTTGGTCTCAACTTCATCTGCGGAAAGAATGCGTCCGCTAGCATCGATCAAGCCACCTTGGCGTGCCACGGCAACTAGTGCAGCCAGACCACTGCCGCATAAACCGCGTGGCTGCCCTCCTCCAGCAACAGTTAGTTGCAGGCGATCTCCATGCAGTTGAACATCGGTGACGGCACCATCAACAAGAACCATTCCGGTGTCGATGTTGCCACCTTCAAATGCCGGCCCGGCCGCAGCAGAGGTCACCCACCAGCAGCTGCCATCCCAAAGCGCCAGTTCAGCATTGGTACCGATATCGATCAGAAGAGTTCCCGGCTGAACATCCAACAGGTCAAGCAAACAGGCAACCAGATCACCACCGACGAAGCCCGAGATCAAGGGGAAAACATACAGTGGCACCGCAAGACCGAGATCTATTTCGCTGACAGGGATACAAAGCAGCTCTTTATAAGGGGGCTTGTGTGGTGGAAAGAGTAAGGATGAGACAGGCAGGTTGCACAGCAGGCAGGACATCCCGGGGTTGCCGGCAACAGCGATAGAGACAATATCATCAGAGATGCAATCAGCCTTACCAACAAGCTCTGCGACCAAAGAGCGCAGTCCAATGACAAGCAGCGCTTGCAGTTCTTCGCCAGCGCCATCATGAGCCTGCTGTAGACGCATCAGGATATCAGCGCCATATTGATGCTGAGGATTGACGATCTGCCTCTCAAGCAACACGTCACCATTTGGGCCAAGCAATCTTCCGGCCAGAGTAGTGGTGCCTAGGTCGAGAGCGATATGTCGATTCATTGAGGACTTTTTCATCTCAGGAGATCGGGGGTTAAGAACACCCACCTGCTCGTTATAATCGCTTCACCCCTGTAAACAGTGGGCTTGAGTGGGGCCATTAACAAAAACTCGCGGCACTCGCTTGCTGATGTTGCAAAACACTTCATAGGTGATGGAACCAACTTTATCGGCCCATTCTTCGGCGGTAATAATTTCATCACCATCACGGCCGAGTAAAGTGACATCATCACCGATCTGGACATCGGCAAGATCGGTCACATCAATCAGAATCCAGTCCATGCAGACTGTTCCGGCAACAGGAAACCGTTGGCCGTGGATCAGAACTTCGCCACAATTCGTCAGCAAGCGATTGTAACCATCAGCATAGCCGACCGGAATCGCAGCCACCTTTGAATCTCTCGAAGTCACAAAGCGATGGCCATAGGAGATACCTTCTCCAGCAGGGAGTTCCTTGAGTTGTGCCACTTGACTCACAAAGCGCATGACTGGCTGTTGGCTGAACGAAGGGTCAAAAGGACCGCCGGTCAAACCGCCATACAAAGAGATCCCCGGCCGAACCATGTTGCATCCGGTCAATTTGCGGCTGTAGATACCGGCACTGTTGGCAATGTGACGATAACAGGGGGTGAATCCGAAACTCTCAACCTTATCAACCACTCCGGCGAACGCTTGATACTGCAGTCCGGTCAATGATCGCTCAGGTTCATCAGCCACAGCAAGGTGACTCATGAGACCGGTCATATTTAGATTCTTCAGACTTTTCAGGACAGGCAGCACCTCATCAAGCAGTTTGACTCGAAAACCCAGCCGTCCCATCCCTGTGTCAACCTTAAGATGATAATCGATAGTTCGTCCGGCCTCACTCGCGGCACGGTCTAATTGATGAGCGCAGGTCAAATCATAGAGCACCGGTGTTAACTGATGTTGCAGGACTTCCACCTCCTGTCCATGGAAAACACTGCCCAGGATTATAATCGGCTGCTTAATTCCCAGCCTACGCAACTCCACACCTTCTTCAAGCAGAGCGACACCGAAGAGGTCGGCACCAGCAGCAGCAAGAATCGGAGCGACATGACTGACACCATGACCATAAGCATTTGCCTTGACCACAGCCAATACATCGCAATCTGCACCGACGGTGCGTTGGATTTCCAGAAAATTATGCCGGAGAGCGACAAGATCGATTTCAACCCGGGTCGGGCGGGGTACAAGCATAGAAATCTCCGCTAAGATTGAAGAGGATCGACATTAAAACATGTGGCTTTGCAGAGTGTAAAGACGTTTAAGAAGTTGACAGTCACTCATGCAATATTCTACGCTGGTGAGATCAAAATGAGAGGTTCTACTATGTGTCTGAATGATGGTCATTTTCTCCTGGTTCAGGATGATCTGGAAACTGCCTTGGAAGATGTCGCTTCGTTGCTGGTCATGAACAAGAAACTACGCTTGATCGATGTTTTCGGCAAGCACCGTGACATCGATGCTACCATCCAGGAAATCGACTTACTAAATAGTCGGATCGTCCTGGTTTGATCCCACGCAGAAAGCAGCAAGGAAGCAACAAAGATGATCAAGGGCCTCTATCTGATTACCCCACAGGGTTCTGACGAGCACATCCTGAATATCGTGCGCGAGGGATTGCGCGGTGGTGTACAAATCGTGCAATACCGCGACAAGCAACGTTCAGCGGAAGCACAGGTCAACCTGGCACGCCAACTGGTACAATTATGCAAGGAAGTCGAAGCTACCTTCCTGGTCAACGACAGCCCAAACCTCGCGGTTGAAAGTTTTGCCGACGGTGTGCATCTGGGGCAGAACGACGGTTCGGTTAAAGACGCCCGTAAACTGCTCGGCCCGAACAAAGTGATCGGTGTTTCCACCCGTACCGTCGATCAGGCTCTCAAGGCCGAGATGGCCGGGGCCGATTACATAGGTGTCGGCAGCATATTCCCGACCAACAGCAAGGACGACACCGAACTGGTCGGACTGGAAGCTCTGCGCAAAGCGCGCCGAGCCGTCAAGATCCCGCTGGTCGCCATCGGCGGTATCAGCTGGGTCAATGGTTCTGATGCAATTGAGGCAGGAGCCGACTCACTAGCAGTCATCTCAGCAGTTGCTGAAGACCCGAAACCCGCACTGGCGGCCAGGGAGCTTGCCCTGCTCTTCAATAGCAAAAAAGCCCTTGAAGAAACCCGGGTAATGACAATTGCCGGGGCCGATTCCGGTGGCGGTGCAGGGATTCAGGCGGACCTTAAGTCAATTGCCCTGCTCGGCTCCTACGGCACCAGTGCCATCACCGTGCTGACCGCACAGAATACCATCGGTGTGCATGGACTTTCTCCGGCAGCGGCCGAGTTTGTTGTCAAACAGGCCGAGACGGTCCTGAATGATATCGGAACCGACACGCTTAAAACTGGCATGCTCTACAATGCAGAGATTGTCAGCGGGGTGGCCGGAGTTGTCAAGAAATACAGTTTACTCAGCGTGGTTGATCCAGTCATGGTTGCCAAAAGTGGAACCGCACTGCTGAAACATGAAGCTGTAGAGGCCTTGTGCGGCGAGCTGCTCCCGCGCACCTATTTATTGACACCCAACATTCCGGAAGCCGAAGCATTGACCGGACTGGCGATACACACCCTTGAAGAGATGGAAAATGCCGCCAAAAGACTACAAGACATGGGCCCACGTCATGTTCTGCTCAAGGGTGGGCACCGTAAAGAGGATGCAATCGATATCCTCCTGGCAGGGGATACTATACAAAAGCTGACTGCAGAACGTATCGAGACAATCAACACCCATGGCACCGGTTGTTCCTATTCAGCCGTTCTTGCCACTTTACTGGCACAAGGACAGCCTCTGATCAAAGCCGCTGAATTGGCCAAACTATTTATCAATGAAGCGATTCGCCATGCTGTCCCATTGGGTGGTGGTCACGGCCCGATCAATCATTTTGCAGGGGCAAGAGCCGTCAGAGGTTCTGACTTCAAAAATTAAAGGCAAAATGGCCGCGGTGAAAATCTGTCAAGGTCTGTGTTTAAAACATAAAGACCTCAAGATTGTGTCTTTGCCCTTACAGATTTTCACAGATTTTGACCGCGGCTAAACATCAGGTTTTAGTCTTGATCTGCATTCATCAGATTTTATCAGCGTTTTTGATTTTACAAATAAATAACCAAATCGATATGCCAACGACAATTCGCATTAACAAAGAGCACTGACAACTAAAGAGGATTCATGAAGAAACAAAACACATTGACTCAACTTGAACTAGCCCGTCAGGGCATTATTTCCGGCAAAATGAAGCAGGCCGCAGCGATTGAAAACATTGATCCAGAAATCCTGCGCCAGCGCGTTGCCGAAGGCACTGCCGTCATCTGTCATAACAACAATCACACCAACGGTGTGCCGCTGGCGGTCGGCAAGGGATTGCGCACCAAGGTTAATGCCAACATCGGCACCAGCAAAGATGACACCAGCATCGACAACGAACTGGAAAAAGCCCGCGTTGCCGTTGCCGCTGGCGCTGATGCCATTATGGACCTTTCGACCGGCGGCCCGATTGATGAGATACGTCGCGCAATCATCAGCGAAACCACAGCCTGTATCGGTTCGGTGCCGCTCTACCAGGCCGCTGTCGATACGGTAACCAGGAAAAACAAAGCGATGGTCGATATGACTGTCGACGAGATCTTCGACGGTATCGTCAAACACCTCGATGACGGTGTCGACTTTATCACCGTGCACTGCGGCGTGACCCGCTCCACAGTCGAACGCATGGACAACGAGGGCCGCATCATGGAGGTAGTCTCACGCGGCGGTTCCTTCACCATCGAATGGATGACACACAATAACGCCGAGAACCCGCTCTTTGAGCATTACGATCGACTGCTGGAAATCGTCAAACCTTATGACGCTACCCTCTCCCTCGGCGACGGCTTCCGACCCGGCTGCCTGGCCGACGCAACCGACCGCGCCCAGATTCATGAGCTGATTCTGCTCGGCGAATTGGCCCAGCGCGCCTGGAAGGCGGGTGTCCAGGTGATGATCGAAGGCCCTGGCCATGTGCCACTCAATCAGATCGAAGCCAACATCCAATTACAGAAACGCCTCTGTCACGGTGCACCTTTCTACGTGCTAGGCCCACTGGTTACTGACATCGCTCCAGGCTACGACCATATCACCTGCGCTATTGGCGGCACCTTGGCCGCAGCCGCGGGGGCCGACTTCCTCTGCTACGTCACAGCCAGTGAGCATCTGCGCCTGCCGACGATAGAGGATGTCCACGAAGGGGTCATGGCCTGCCGCATCGCTGCCCATGCCGGCGATATTGTCAAGGAACTACCCGGCGCTATCGACAAAGACATCGCCATGGCAAAATGCCGTAAGGACCTTGACTGGGAAGGCCAGTTCGCTCTCGCCATTGACCCTGAAAAAGCCCGTCGTATACGCGCAGAATCGGGTGTTGATGAAGAGCACGGTGCCTGTACTATGTGTGGGGAGTTTTGTGCTTATAAAGTTATGAATGAGAGGGGCAAATCCGTGGCGAGTAACGAGTAGCGTCGGACGTAAAAAAGCTGACATTTAAAAGGGGAACACTGCAAGCGGAGCGTTCCCCTTTTTTATCTTTTTCAAGCGGTTATATCTGCGGCATGCAACGACTTACTTGTGGAATTGCTGCAATTTTGCCAATTTATGTCAGTCGACAGGTGACAATTTACGCCAACAGAAGGGATCTTACCTCTTCAGCAGCTGCAACATCCTAACGGGTTGCTATAGCATAAATCTCAGGTTTGGGTACTTGTCGAGAGAGTCTTGTAGTTTCTCCTGCAATACCTCAGGCATGCTGCTCTTGAGTTCGCCTGCCGTCTTTAAAAAATCTGCCTCCAATTTACGAGTTGACACGGTGAAAGCATCAAGCGTACCAGGGGTAGAGATACTCAGTGCGTAGATTTTTTCGTAAACTTTTTGGAGTCTGACCAGATTCTTTCTTGCCGGGATAAATTTTTCCGACGACTCACTTAGTTTGCCTACTGCAGCACTTATTCTTGCTTTAGCCCTCTGCGACTTGTCCAAATCTTTCTGGCTAGGGCGTGGAGGGATATTGGTGTTTTCTACTGTCTCCTTCCACCCGGAGGAAATGTCAGCAATGGTTTTAAGACTCAAGTCTGTTCCTGCCTTGACCCCGTAGAGTGCCACGATAAAGCTCTTCGCATATTTTTGGTCTGCTTGCTTATCCAGATAAACCTTGGTCATACCGCCAATCAGGACAAGAGCCAGCAAGGCAATGACGGCATAAGTCAAACCCTTCTTGCGGGTTTTATGATCAGAGGGTACCTTACTCTGTTCAGGGGCGACCTTACCAGAGCTTTCCCACACAGCAGGCTGGGCTCGTCGTCCACGACCAAAACTGAAACTAAAGCTGGAACCGGCTTTTTTCCGTTTGCGAGCGACAGGTTTTGAAGATTGGACGATACAGTAATCGGGACATAAACAACCACATTGCATACATAACATTTCGTGGCCGAGCTCATGACCACAACCGATGCAGTAGATCTTACCCTGTTTTTTGTAGGCCCTCAGCATGAATTCTTCACGTTGAGTCCAGTACTTCTGTTTGCATTCAGGGCAACTCTGAGAACCGCCAGCAGAAATTTCCTGCTCGGAGACTTCGATTAAAGCGTCACATTTAGGACATGGGCACTTCATGATTCAACCACCTTTTCAAAGGGACCACTTGAAGGGGAGCGATCCTTCAGCACCAAGGTTATATCTTTGTAATACAAAAGGCACATGGCTAGAAGTCCTCCCCTACTCCAATCCAGCTACCATCACTGGCGCGTACAATATCATCCTTACTCTGTGGATCGTCAATAATCGTCTGGTACACACCATCCTGGCCGCGACTAAAAAGGTCAAAGTCAGTATTCAAGTCTTCGATGCCAAGCGGTTTCTGTCTCGGCACACCAGGATTACCGATTCTCAAGTAGATGTAATCGTTCCCCCAAGGATCCTTCATACCATCCAGCCCCACCTCAGCCAGGGAATTTGGCAAACGATCCATATCAATAAATCTTGCCCATATGTCTTTCTCGACACCACGAATTTCTGCAATCGCCCTGGTGTTTCTGACCTTGTTGACAAAATGGCTAAACGTCGGCATGACCATCAAGGCCAACACCGCGATGATGGCCATGACCATAATTATCTCGACCAAGGTAAATCCAGCATTGTTGTTCAATCGCTTAGGTTGCCTGGAGACGACTGAAAGCCCTTTAGGCGACGCCGAAGAATCCTCGGTCGCAATGTTCAAATCTATCACTTTCATAATAGTTTTCTCACATATCTGTTCAAGACAAAAACTTGCTATTAAACGGCTTGGAGCTAACAACGTATAGGTTCATCTTACTCACCAACAATAAGACTGCACTCAACATCCATGCAACTATAGCGCCACATGTACAGCAAGGGACAACCTCACATCAGACTATTCAAGATTTTCCTCGTCCCACATCCAACATTGCTCGCTCCCAGGAGTTTAACCCTACCTCCCTAGATAAGTATAAGACAGCAACATCTTATCCAGCAACTCAATAAAATGACTGGTCTCCTCAAAAGGGACCTTGCGCGAGGCGACTCTTTTCTCCAGAGTATCACGAACATGTTTTAAAATTTCCGGTCCTTTATACTGCACGTATTTGAGGCTCTCCCAAGTGGCGTCGCCCTGGATCACCGTGTCGATCTTATAGTTGGTCTTTTTATTAAAAGTAATATGTACAGCGTTAGTATCACCGAACAGGTTGTGCATGTCGCCAAGGATCTCCTGATAGGCACCGATCATGAAGAAACCGACAAAATAAGCCTCTTCCCCTTGCACCTTGTGTAGTGGCAGAAAATTGGTACGGCCATGTTCCCCAACAAAACTGCTGACCTCACCATCGGAATCACAGGTAATATCAGCGATGCTAGCCATGACATCAGGTTTCTGGTTAAGACGTTGCAGCGGCATAACAGGAAAAAGCTGATCAATTGCCCAAGAGTCTGGCACCGACTGGAAGAGTGAAAAGTTAGCGAAGTAAGTCTGACGCAGACTCAGTTGAAAATGCTGCAACTCTTCAGGAACCGGCTGCATCCGCTCAACAATGCTGTTGATCTTGATAAAAATCTTATTACAGAGCCATTCGGCCAACGCCCGGTCGTGCAAATTCAGGTAACCAAGGCTGAAAAGACTGACGGCCTCCTGAATTAACTGCAAGGTATCATGGTAATCCTCGCGTAACGAGTGACGATCAAGGCTCTGGTAGATATCGTTAAGCTTCTTGACCGTAGGCGAGAGTTTCTCTGCCTCTTCCAGGACATCGTCGTAATCTGGCAAGGCATTCTGGGTGCTGGTATTGAGAATATTGGTAATCAGCACCGAGTAGTGGGCGACGATTGCTCGTCCTGACTCTGAGATGATATCTGGACAGGTCACACCGGCATCATCGCAGACATTCTTGACCTGATAAATGACATCGCTGGCATACTCTTCGACCGAGTAATTAACGCTGGAAAAGTAACTCGATTTGGAGCCATCATAATCGACTCCAAGCCCTCCACCTATGTCCAGATACTTGAGGCCAACCCCCAGTTTCTTAAGCTCTGCATAAATTCGACTACCTTCGACCAGGGCGTTCTTGATCTTGTCAATCTTGGTAATCTGACTGCCAATATGAAAATGCAGAAGATTCACCTGTTCGAGCAGGTCGTGTTCTTTAAGCAGGTCGACCGCTGCAAGAAGTTCTGAAATCTTCAGGCCAAATTTTGCATCGCTGCCCCCGGAAGTTGACCACTTGCCTGTCCCCTTCGAGGAGAGTTTCACCCGGATACCGAGCTTCGGTACTATGTCGAGCTTTCTTGCCAGGGTGATAATTTTTTCCAGCTCGAAGAGTTTTTCGACCACAAGGGTAATGTCGTAACCGATCTTGCCAGCATAGAGGACCGTTTCTATAAAAGCCTCATCCTTGTAACCGTTACAGATGATCGGTAACTTCTTACCGGTGGCCACGGAGATCGCTGCAACCAATTCAGGCTTGGAGCCAACCTCAAGACCGATGTTGTGCTTCTTGCCAAACTCGGTGATCGCCTCGACCACCTGACGTTGCTGATTGACTTTTATCGGATAAAAAGTCTGATAACCGGCAGGATAATCGTTCTCTTCGATGGCGTTGTTGAAGGCCCGGTTAATGGCATCAATCCGGCCTTTCAGTACATTCATGAAACGGATCAGGATCGGTGGTTTGATCTTGCGTTTGATCAGATCATCAATGAGTGCCCGCAGATCGATGGAATACTTAGAATGCGGCGAAGGATGAACACAGACATGCCCTTTACGGTTGATGGAGAAGAAGCCATCACCCCAGTTGTCAATATTGTAAATCACAGCGGACTTTTTGGCTGACCAACGTTCCATATTCCTCACCCGTAGATGAAATGTACTTCCTTATCCAAGAAATTCCACCACGAAGGACACGAAGACCGCGAAGAGGGGAAATGCCTAAAGCCCCAAAACGTACAGAAAAAGTCTTTCTTCGTGAATTTCGTGTTCTTCGTGGTTAAAAGGCTTCATAAATTCAGGAAAGACGCCCCCGGAAATCCTCATAATTAAAACTTCTCACCACTGTCAATTTTCCCGTATCAGGTTCAAAGGTACAGAGATGCGGGTGGTAGATACCATTAAATGTGCTGGTTTTGACCATGGTGTAGTGCGCCATATCGAGAAAAACCAGCCGATTACCTGGGCTCAGCGATCGCTCGAAAGACCAGTCACCAATGATATCACCAGCCAGACAGGACGGCCCAGCGAAGCGATAAGTGTGTGCTTTGGCACCGGGATCAAAACCCCCTTGAACTTCAGGTCGGTAAGGCATCTCCAGAATATCCGGCATGTGGCAGGTTGCAGAGACATCAAGAATGGCCGTATCGATTTCATTATGCGCAACGTCCAGAACTTCACTAATCAATAAACCGGTACCGATAACAATGGCCTCGCCCGGTTCGAGGTAAACTTCGACTTTGTATTTCTCTTGGAAATATCTGATCAGTTCAATAAGGCCATCTATGTCATAACCCTCACGGGTGATGTGGTGACCACCGCCAAAGTTAAGCCATTTCATCTGCGGCAGAAACTCGCCAAATTTCTCTTCAAAAACCTTTGCAGTACGGGCCAGAGGTGCAAACATGTGTTCACAGAGGGTGTGAAAATGCAGCCCTTCCACGCCGGTCAGTGATTTATCGTCAAACTCACTCCGACAGATCCCGAGTCGTGAGTTCGGTGCACAGGGGTCGTAGAGTTCGGTGTGTCCTTCCGAGTGTTCAGGATTAACACGCAAGCCGACTGACACCTTCACCTGCTCTTTATCCCAAAGCGGTCGGAAGCGTTCTAGCTGATTAAAGGAGTTAAAAACCAGATGATCAGAGATTGACAGCAGTTCGACAATGTCGTTCTCTTTGAATGCCGCTGCAAAGGAGTGCACTTCACCACCGAACTTCTCGTGGCCAAGGCGGGCTTCCCAGAGTGACGAGGCACAGACACCATGTAGCGTCTTACGAATCAATGGAAAAGTATCCCACATGGCAAAAGCTTTGAGTGCCAGCAATATCTTCACTCCACTGCGCCGCTGCACCTCGTCGAGAATGGCCAGATTATGGCGCAAGCGACCCAAGTTGATCACATAAGCTGGCGATGGAGCCAGATTGAGGATTTTTTCAATGTCGATACTGGTCAAAAAACTAAACCTTTTTCAACGCAAAGACGCAGAGATACAAAGAAGACCAAAAAACTATTCGATACACTCTGAGCTGTGGTTAACAAGCCTCAAGCCCCTGCCGTCACAGCGCCGGCCAGAAACCGTTGTCGACAACCACATGCGGCAGCCCCATAGGGCCGACCTCGGCCAGGAAAGCCTCTGGATCAAACTGTTCCATATTCCAGACCCCGGGTTTATGCCAGGCTCCGTTCAGCATCATGATTGCACCGACGACGGCCGGAACACCGGTGGTGTAACTTACTGCCTGAGAATTAACCTCTGCGTAGCACTTTTCATGATCACAGATGTTGTAGATGTAAACCTGCCTGAGTTTACCATTCTTGAGGCCGCGGGCAATGACGCCGATACAGGTTTTACCCCTGGTCAGCGGCCCGAGGGAACCGGGATCGGGCAGGACTGCCTTGAGGAACTGCAGCGGTACAACCTTCTGTCCATTGTAATCAACTTCGTCGATACGGGTCATACCGACATTTTGCAATACTTCGAGGTGCTTGAGATAGTTGTCGGAAAAAGTCATCCAGAACTGGGCTTTTTTGATTGTCGGCAGATGCTTGACCAGAGATTCCATTTCCTCATGATACATACGATAGACCCTCATCGTACCTATGCCCTCGGGGAAATCAAAAAACCGCTTGGTGGCGAGTGCAGCGGTTTCTATCCAATCACCATCTTCCCAGTGACGACAAGGTGCGGTCACCTCACGAATATTGATCTCCGGGTTAAAATTGGTAGCGAAAGCTTGACCATGGTCACCAGCGTTGGCATCAATAATATCAATTTCAAGAACTTCATCGAGGTAATTCTTCGCTGCCAGCGCTGTGTAGACATTGGTCATACCTGGATCAAAGCCGCTACCGAGCAGAGCCATCAGGCCTTTTTCCTGAAAGCGTTTCTGGTAATCCCACTGCCATTTGTACTCAAACCTGGCCGTATCGAGAGGCTCATAGTTGGCGGTGTCGAGATAATCAACCCCGGCCTCAAGACAGGCATCCATGATGGTCAGATCCTGATAGGGCAAGGCAACATTAATCACCAGGCGGGGTGATTCCTGACGGAGCAACGCTGTCAACTCAGGAACATTATCGGCATCTACCTGAGCAGTTTTAATATCCATAGTATTAATTTCAGCAGCAATTGCATCACATTTAGACCTGGTACGCGAGGCCAGGGTGATGGCAGAAAATATATCCTTGCGCTGGGCACATTTATGCACCACGACCCGACCAACACCACCGGCACCAATAATTAAAACTTTACTCATCCTGAACTCCTGAAAATAATCATCGGGACATTTATCTTGAATCTGGAGACTGGACCATGATCTAATTCGCAACGAATCCACAATCAATTTCACAACTTCTTACGGATACCAAAATGCGGCACCAGAGTCACTCTAAAACATCCTTGTTTCTCTGCCTTCTTCTACTTTTTATGACGGCCTGCACTATGAGTCAACAACCGATCGGCAATCCGGAAGCCCCCTACCCGCCAACAGAGCCACCAGCTGTTGGCGACATCTACCATCTGCCTACCGGCGTTAAGGTCACCGCAGACCAGATGAATTCAGCCATTGCTGACGCACGCATCATCTATGTCGGCGAAACCCACGATAATCCTGCCGCGCATCGGCTGGAATTGCAGGTTCTCAAAACTGTGGCAGAACGTTATCCGGGGCAGGTAAGTCTGGGGCTGGAGATGTTCAATCATAAGCAGCAGGCGGTACTCAACGAATGGGTTACTGGCCAGCTGTCAGAAAAAGAATTCTTGAAAAAATCTGACTGGTACAGTGTCTGGACTCAGGATTTTGCCTACTACCGCGAAATTCTCAATTATGCCCGCGACCATCAGATCCCGGTTATTGGCCTCAATGTCACCAAGCAACTTCGTCGTAAAGTCGGTATGACAGACCTTGCTGCACTGGATGAAGAGACACGGGCACAGTTGCCCGAGATGGATATGAATGACCAATATCAGAGAGCCATGAGCAAAGCTATTTATGCCGACCACAGCCAGGGAGACAAAATGCTTGATGGCTTTATGCGTATTCAGACACTCTGGGATGAGACCATGGCGGAGAGCATCACGCGTACCCTGGCGAGCAAGGAGCCTGAGCATCGCATGGTGGTAATGGCCGGCGGCAACCATATCCGCTTCGGCTTCGGTATCCCAAGACGCGTCTATCGCCGCCTGCCAATATCTTACGTCTTGATTGGCAGTAAAGAGATTGTTATCCCCAAGGAGAAACAGGACAAACTGATGAATGTCGACATGCCGGGCTTTCCGATGCCACCCTATGACTATCTGGCTTACACGGAATACGAGAGTCTGCCTGGCGAACGCGTCAAACTAGGCGTGCGGATGAAAGAAACAGATGGCAAGGTGGTCGTCGAAGCGGTTGTGCCGAATTCAACGGCAGATAAGGCTGGAATTCTGGCCGGAGATATCATCATCACTCTGAACAAGGTTTTGATTGAGGACAGTTTCGACCTGATCTATGAAGTCAAACAACGCGTCAGTGGAGATCAAACTACTCTGGTTGTAGAACGAGAAGGTGAACAACTTAAACTCGATGTAACGTTCATTCCTCTACCCAAAACCAAGGCTCACAAAAAGTAAAGATAAGCATTTAACCAACAAGAGCCGCTCGGATAATCGAGCGACTCTTGCTTTTTGTTTTTCCGCGCTACGCGTCCCGCACATCCGCTTTTAAGCCTTTCCCGCACTCCCTAACACGGCATTATTCTTATGATTGAGCAATGAAGCCAATTCTTTGCGTGCCGCACCAAGGTATTTTCTGGGATCGAATTCACCTGGGTTGTTAGCCAGGTATTCACGCACTTTAGCGGTGACCACGAGACGACCGTCGGAATCAATGTTGATTTTGCAGACGGCGCTCTTGGCAGCTTTACGAAGCTGTTCTTCAGGTACGCCAACAGCTCCTTCCATCTTGCCGCCATACTGATTAATCAGTGTCACATATTCCTGCACCACACTTGAGGCTCCGTGCAGCACGATTGGGAAGCCGGGTATACGCTTCTCGACCTCTTCAAGAATATCGAAGCGCAACGGCGGTACTTCCTCACCTTCTTTCAGCTTGAACTTGAAAGCACCGTGGCTGGTACCGATGGAAATTGCCAGGGAATCGACCCCGGTCTTTTTGACAAAATCCTCGACTTCTTCCGGCTTGGTATAGGTCGACTTTTCAGCCTGAACATCGTCCTCAATACCAGCCAAAACGCCGAGTTCACCTTCGACTGTAACATCAAATTGATGAGCATACTCAACGACCTTTTTGGTCAGGGCAACATTCTCATCGTAAGGTAGGTGCGAACCGTCGATCATCACCGAAGAAAAACCATTATCAACGCAAGATTTGCAGATCTCGAAAGAATCACCGTGATCAAGGTGCAAACAGATGGGGAGATCGACACCCATCTCCTGAGCCATCTTCACGGCCCCCATGGCCATGTAACGCAGCATGGTGGCATTGGCATATTCACGTGCACCTTTGCTGACCTGAATAATGACTGGCGAACGGCTCTCTGCACAGGCCATAACAATTGCCTGGAGCTGCTCGAGATTGTTAAAATTGTAAGCAGGAATAGCATACCCGCCTGCCATTGCCTTGGTGAACATATCACGGGTATTGACCAACCCCAGCTCCGAATAATGTACTGTGCCACTCATCAGCAGTGCTCCTCATTTGGTAGTGTTTCAGTGATCACCTTTAATTTTCACATTTCGTGACATGACTCACAATCCTCAGCAACCCCGAAAGCAGTATCGCCATCGTGACAGGCACCGCAGGACTCACCATTCTCCATATCTTCCATAGTCACCTGATTCGACCCTCGCTCAGCCTTGAATAGATCAGGATGACACTCATCGCAACCAAACATTTCTGTATGAGTTTCATGGGGAAAGGTGATGTTGCCAGCATCTTCGTTGACGTAGAGAATGTCACCAGCATGGCAGGTGGTACAATCCTCTTTGACGCTGAAAGCCTTCCTGCCGTTATGACAGAAGCCACAGGACTTACCATCCTCCATTTGCTTCATGGTGACTGGCAAATTCTTCTTGGTAACAATATGAAAAACATCATTGTGGCAGGTTGGACAGTTTTTGCCGATAGATTCTATCTCCATGTGTGTATAGTGGCTGAACTCTACCTTGCCTACCGAGTCGGTTTGCAGGTAGACTTTATCCTTGATCCAGCGACCATAGATAACGGAAGGCAGGGCCACCATAAGCAGAATTGTCACTATCATCCAACGCCGTGTCATAAATCATCCTCCGTTTCAACAAATTTGGCCACCATTATACTGATTTTGTCGGTTCGGCCAATCTTTAAATTTATTTAAGAGAGAGACAATGGACCATCGTCATACAGAAAACTTTTATGCCATCGTTTCACCAGGCCTGGAAAACGTGTGTGCGACAGAGCTCACGGCCCTGGAGATAACCCCACAGGAAGTCGATGTCGGCGGTATTTCCTTTACAGGTCGTTTGCGCGATCTCTATCGAGCCAACCTCTGGCTGAGAAGCGCCAGTCGGGTTCTAGTTCGCTTTGCTGAATTCCGCAGCCGGGATTTTCCGGATCTTTATCGTCGGGCGAAACGCCTTCCATGGGGGCGTTTTATTCGACCTGAGGCTGCTATCTCCTTCCGCGTCACCTGCCATTCGTCACGTCTCAACCACACCACACGGGTTGCAGAAGCCCTTGAGTCGGCACTCAATCAAGCACTCGGCCGTTCGACAAATCCTGTCAGTAAAAAACCCCAACTCATACTGGTCAGAATTGTCGATGATCAAGTGACTCTCTCGATTGACAGTTCCGGTGAACTCCTGCACCGTCGTGGTTATCGGCAGTCGGTAACCGTTGCACCTCTACGTGAAACACTGGCGGCTGGAGTACTGATGCTGCTGGGCTGGAACGGTACAGTGCCCCTGACAGACCCTATGTGCGGTTCGGGGAGCTTCCTCACCGAAGGAGCGCTGCTGGCGCGCCAACAGGCTCCGGGGCTTAATCGCTCATTCGCCTTTATAGCCTGGCCAGGATATCGTGATGGGCTATGGAAGCTCCTATGTGATGAGGCCCGTCGAGGGGAAGTTGATTTGAGCATGGCCATTAGTGGTGCTGATGAAAACCCCAAAGCGGTTGCTTCTGCAAAAGAAAATTGCCAGCGTTGCGGAGTTGTTGACCAGGTTGTAATCGATCAACGACCCCTCTCTGAGCAGCCGGTACATGATAACCAGGGTTTACTTGTCTGCAACCCACCTTATGGCAAGCGCCTTGATCTGGGAGAAAACCCGGAATTTCATTACTCCGAGCTTGGACAGCAATTGCAGCGCAGCTATCCCGGCTGGCAATTGGCAATGATCTGTTCTGATCCAAAACTGGTGAAAGCAACCGGTTTGCCATTCAAGAAGATCGCCAGTCTCGACAATGGTGGCTTGAGGGTTGGGTTATTTACGACAAAATTCTAGAAGCAGGCTCTCTCGGAGCTTGTCCGACAATAAGGGTCGAAGCGAAAACCCGGAAGTTTGAGAACAGATTTTGGCTTGTTTGAGAGTAATAGCCATAGCTATTGGTCGAAAAGGAGCTGCAATATGGGCCAAACAGCTGGGTTTGCAGCCGATCATGGATTGTCGGACAAGCTCCTCGTCGCAATTCGAGGATTCTCGCTTGCACTGTGTTGTAAAGTCAGCTATAGTCCGCATTCTTCTCTCTCAGAGGGATTATTTTTCCAAGAAAGCGAGGTGATTGCAGGTGGAGATCCATGTTATCGACAATAATGTCGAGAAAGCCATCCGGGTTCTCAAGCGTAAGCTACAGCAGGAAGGTCTTTTCCGTGAAATGAAGCAACGTAAATTCTACGAAAAGCCCAGTGTTAAGCGTAAGCGCAAAGAGAAAGAAGCCCAGAGGCGCCTGCGTAAGAAAATGCGCATGATGCGCAGAGACTAATCATCGCGTTTAGTCTATTTTTGAGAAAGGCCGGATCCTGTAAACAGGGTCCGGCCTTTTTTTGTCGGAAGCAGAGATAGCCCACTGCCACCAATGTCTTATAAAATCTCCGGAAACACAACCTTCTCCGCGACACCTTCAGGCCCCAACCCTCCAATCACCAAACGCTCAAGAAAATCCTCACGCGCAAGATGACTGGCGCCCATACTGACCAAGTGTGGATTGCTAACCTGGCAGTCGAACAGGACAAAACCTTCTCTCTTCAGATACCTGGCAAATTGAACCAAGACGACCTTGGAAGCATTCGGTTGATAATGAAACATCGATTCGCCAAAGAAGAATTTCCCCAGAGCAACACCATAGAGACCACCAACCAGTTCATCACCGCACCAGGCTTCCACTGAATGGGCAAAACCTAGCCCATGCAGCTTTTGATAAGCTGTCTGCATCTCTTGTATCAACCAGGTTTCCTCACCATTGTGAACCCGGACATTGGCACAGGCCTCAACAACCTGTTTAAATACACGATTGCAGGTCAAACGAAAACGGTTCTGCTTAATAATTCTGCCAAGTCGCCGTGAGACATACACGTTTTCTGGAATCAGCACACAGCGCGGATCCGGTGACCACCACAGGACCGGTTCATCTTCACCGTACCAGGGGAAAATGCCGAGTTTGTATGCCAGAATCAGCCGTTCCGGGGAGAGATCACCGCCGATGGCCAGCAAACCTTCCGCAGTAGCCCAGTTCGGGTCAGGGAATATCAGTTCATCGGTGAGTTGGAAGATGGGCATGAGGAGAGTAGCGCGTTCCGGGTTTCAAGAGTAGCTGAAATCAAGCTTGCCTGATTTGCAGGCGATGCGGACTTTGCCGCCGCGAGTGAGTTGACCGAAGAGAATTTCGTCGGCGAGGACATTGCCGATTTCGCTTTCGATCAAGCGTCCCAGCGGGCGGGCACCGAAAACCGGGTCATAACCACGGCGGGCCAGCTCACGTCGAGCACCATCGGTCAGGCTCAAAGTCACCTTGCGCTCGTCCAACGAGGTCTGTAGCTGGTGGATAAACTTGTCAACCACACGAGTCATGACTTCTTCATCGAGAGGACGGAAGGCGATAATGGCATCGAGGCGATTGCGAAACTCCGGTGAGAAGATTTTCTCAACCGCCTGGCGCGCCTCACCTGGTAAGCGGTCGCCGAAGCCAATCGGCACGCTGCTCATCTCTCGGGCACCAGCATTACTGGTCATGATCAGGACAATATTATGAAAATCCGCCTGACGACCGTTGTTGTCTGTTAAGGTGCCATGATCCATGACTTGCAAGAGGATATTGAAGATATCCAGATGCGCCTTTTCAATTTCATCGAGGAGCAACACAGCATGTGGATTGCGAATCACCGCATCGGTCAAAAGGCCGCCCTGTTCGAAACCGACATATCCGGGTGGCGATCCGATCAGGCGGGAGACAGCATGCTTCTCCATATATTCACTCATATCGAAACGCAGGAACTCCACGCCCATCTGCATGGCAAGCTGTTTGGCAACTTCGGTTTTGCCGACGCCGGTTGGCCCTGTAAAAAGAAACGATCCGGTCGGTTTCTCCGGTTGGCCGAGACCGGCACGAGCCCGGCGGATGGTCTGGCAGAGTTGCTCCACTGCCTGGGCCTGGCCGAAGACCTGACGCTTGATCGACTTATCGAGATCTTTCAGCTTGCGCCGATCAGTCTTGGCAAGCTTGCGCGCCGGGATGCGTGCGATCCCAGCAACCACCGTTTCAATGTCAGTGACGCCGATGGTCGAACTTTTACGTGGATAGATGCGCAGCCTGGCACCAGCCTCATCAATCACATCAATTGCCTTGTCCGGCAAACGCCGAAAGTTAACATGCCGAGCAGACAGGCGGGCTGCCGCAACCAACGCTGCGCTCGTATATTTTACTCCATGATGCTCTTCATAATAGCCTTTGAGCCCCTGGAGGATTTCGACTGTTTCATCAACACTTGGCTCCAGCACATCAACTTTCTGAAATCGTCGCGAAAGAGCCCGGTCCTTTTCGAAGAGATTTTTATATTCTTCGTAGGTGGTCGAACCGATACAGCTGATCTCACCGGAACCCAGCACCGGCTTAAGTATATTAGCCGCGTCGAGAGATCCGCCACTGGTAGCGCCAGCACCGACGATCGTATGAATCTCGTCAATCACCAGAATAGCCCGAGGGCGTTTTGACAGAGCATTTACCACCGCTTTGAGACGTTCTTCAAAGTCGCCCCGGTACTTGGTTCCCGCCAGCAAAGCTCCCATGTCGAGGGCAAAGAGCTCAGCATTCTGCAGTATTTCCGGCACATTCTGATCAACAATACGAAGGGCCAGGCCTTCGGCAATGGCAGTTTTACCGACACCAGGCTCGCCGACCAGTACCGGATTGTTTTTGCGTCGGCGACAGAGGATTTGCACCGTGCGTTCCAGCTCGGCCTGTCTGCCAACCAGAGGGTCAATCTTACCTTTGGCTGCTCGCTCGAGAAGATTGATCGTAAAAGCCTCAAGTGGATTGATTTTCGTCGTCGGTTTACTGCCAGGTGATTGCTTGGTTTGCTCATCCAGATTCTGCTGCTCGAGCTCGGGTTCCTGAAAAGGTCCCTTGGTGATGCCATGAGAAACGTAGTTCAAAACATCAAGCCGGGACATCCCTTCGGCCTGAAGAATCTGCGCTGCCAGGCAATCTTCCTGCTCAAGAATTGCTGAGAGAATATCGCCAATGCCAATTTCCTTACGCCCTGATGACTGCATGTGAGTCACCGTCCGCTGCAAAACATTTTGCAAGCCAACTGTTTGTTCCGGCATATCTTCATCGGCCTGTTGCAATGATTCGAGGTGTTGATCGAAAAAAAGTTCAATATCTGCACGCAAGTTATCAACATCGCCACCACAGGCCTGCAGAATCTCCTGACCCTGTTCATCGAAGAGCATCGCGTACAAGACATGCTCGGTCGTCAGAAATTCATGATGCCGGCGTTGAGCCTCTCTGACGGCAAGTGAAAAAGCTATTTGAACATCCTGATTAAACATGTGTCCTTATTACTCCATTACCAACGAAATCATCATTTTCAGCCTACAATCACCCGGAGATCAAGCCTGCTCCAGAGAGCAACGCAACGGAAAGCCCTCCTTACTCGCCATAGCGCTAACCTTACGGATCTTGGTCTCAGCAACTTCGTATGGATAGGCACCACAGACTCCTGAACCTTTAAAGTGAATATGCAACATGATTCGGTTCGCCTCGGTAGGTGACTTATGAAAAACAGCGATCAGGGCCTCAACAACAAACTCCATAGTCGTGTAATCATCATTATGCATCAGAACAGTGAACATCGGCGGTAACTTGATCCGGGCACGATGGCTCACTTCAGTATGAAATTGGTTTCCAGCAGTTGGTCTTGCCATATTTTTACCTATCAAACATAGAAATTAAAGAATTTCATGCTAGCATATAAGTTGCAAACTGTCATCGCTGTACGCCGTATTATTTAACTAGGAGCTTGTCCGACAATCCATGATCGGCTGCAAACCCAGTTGTTTGACCCATATTTCAGCCCCTTTTTGACCAATAGCTATGGCTATTACTCTTAAACGTGCTAGAATCTGTTCTCAAACTTCTGGATTTTTGCTTCGATACTCATTGTCGGACAAGCTCCTAGAGTGTGAAAAGCACCTAGGATGTAATCATGATTTAATATTCGAGTCTTCATTCCACTATCGGCTCGTTTCTTTTTGCTTGCAGGCAATTTGTTTTAAGTGGTGCCCATTCTATGTCTAAGTCTACACCTGAAAAACAACCTTTTTTGCTTTTTTGTGGCTGGTTCTTTGCCGGAGCCCTGCTCGCTCTCATTGTAACCTTCCTGGCACGCAACCTTCAGAACCTGCCTACGGATATCAATCATCTATGGCTGCCAGTTGTGTCAGGGAGCTTGATTGGCATCCTCTTCGGTTGGTCGAACATTCGCCTGCGTAGCATGAATTATCGTTTAAAGAACAGTGAAAATCGCTTTTTGGAATTCTTCCAGAATACCCCAGCCATGCTGCATTCAATGAATAGTGAGGGATATCTTCTTTACGTCAGCCAATCATGGCTCGATACTCTCGGCTACGATCACGGTGAGGTCATCGGCAAGGATTTTTTCAGCTTTGTTGTTGGCGAGAATATTCCGGAAATCCGGACAAAACACTTTCGACAACTAAGAGATTCAGGTGAAATCAAGGACATCAACTATCAATTGTGGCTGGCTGACGGTTCAACAATTGATGTATCCATTTCCGAAGTTGCTCGACGTGATTCTAACGGGCACCTGACCGATAGTCTGGCCGTTCTCAATGACCTGACCGACCACCGCGCCGCCGAAGAACGCATTGAAAGACTGGCATACTACGATACCCTGACCGGGTTGCCCAACCGGGCCTTGATGAATGATCGTATTCTGCAAGCAGTGGCCCATGCCAGACGTGACAATCGTCAGTTAGGTGTTTTCTTCTTTGATCTCGACCGCTTTAAACTGATCAACGATACTCAGGGACATGCAGTCGGTGACCTGGTCCTACGTTCCGTCGCTCAACGCTTGAAGAAATTCATACGCGAAGGCGACACTTTTGCCCGCCTGGGCGGCGATGAATTCGTGATTGTGCAGGCTGACCCAAACCATGACCCCAACTTTACCACCATGGGACGACGCATCCTGGAGGCCTTGGCGCAACCTTTTCAGATTGACAACCGTGAATTATTCACCACAGCCAGTATCGGCGTGGCGGTCTACCCTATAGATGGTGAAGAACCACAAGCGCTGTTAAAAAGTGCCGATACGGCTATGTATGTTGCCAAAAGTCGTGGCCGCAACAATATCCAGTTCTTTTCAGAAGAGATGAATGCAGCCGCCCAGGCCAAGACGGACCTTGAGAATCGCTTGCGTCAGGCACTGAGCAGCGGAGAGCTGCAGCAGCATTACCAACCTCAGGTCAACCTGGCGACCGGCCACATCACCGGCGTCGAGGCACTGCTGCGATGGTACGATAGCGACGGCAACCTGATCTCTCCAGGTCGAATCATCAGTGTTGCCGAAGAAAGCAGTCTGGCATTTCATTTGGATGAGTGGGTTCTAAAAACGGCCTGTGCCCAGGCCCGGGCCTGGCAAGATGCCGGACTACCACCATTCCGCATGTCTGTAAATCTCTCTGGACATCACATCCGCCAAACCAATTTTATTGATCAAATTGAATCGATTCTGAAGGAAACAGGGATCCATCCCAATACTCTGGAGATCGAATTGACTGAAAATTCGATCATGGGGCATGTCAATGACAGTATCATTGCTTTGACTGATCTCAAGATTCGTGGAATTAATCTTGCGATAGACGATTTCGGCACAGGTTATTCCTCTCTGTTATACCTTAAACATTTTCCAATTCATCGGATCAAGATCGCCCACGAATTCATTCGTGACATCATCCACAACCCTGATTACGCTGCTATTACCGAGGCCATTCTAAGTATGGCTGCCAGCCTGAACCTCTCTGTTACGGCCGTCGGCGTTGAAGATCCAATGCAGTTGGACTTTTTACGCAAACGTGGTTGTCGGGAAGCGCAAGGGCTGCTCTTTGGCGCAGCCATGAGTGCTGAAGACATGACACACTTCCTCAACAATTCTGACAATTTACTCTTCGGCATAAAAAAGCAAGGTGATCAAAGTGAGTTAAATTTTGAAGGATCTCAGGAAATCCATTAGACTTCTGGACTCTACAGACCAAAACGAAAACACCTTCCCGGCATAACTTCATTTCCACACCGTTACACACCAGTTCCTTGTACATCTTAAAATGTCGCAAAATTGCGATGGGATTTGGCGTGTCAGCAAGGCGTGATTTCAATTCCATAGCCATAGCTATGCAACTGAAGTCACAACGCAGCTAGCGCGTCAAATAACCAGCAAGATGCGATGTTTTAGGATTTACATGGTACTAGAGTAATGACAGCGCCGACAAAATATACTAGAGTGACGCTCTCTTAAATTTCATCTGTGGAATGGAGCAATCATCATGTGGCGCATTGCAGTTCTAATCATAGTAACACTGACTATCACCCAACCGGTTCATGCCAAGCAGAAAACACCGAAGAACCATGAAACCTCGCAGGCCGTTGTCGAAAAACAGCTTACTAACGAACGGAAAGCATCTTTTGACCCGGCAGAACGCAACCTGATTCGCGCGCATCTGCTTGGTCCAAAGATCTCGGTGTCAAAACATAATGATAAAAAGCTCCCCCCTGGACTGCAAAAGAAAGTAGCCCGCGGAAAACCACTGCCAACCGGATGGCAGAAAAAATTGGTTTTAGGGAAGACTCTCGATTACCACGTCTATCGTCAAGGAAAAAGCCTGCCAGATGCCCTTCTGCAAAGACTTCCTCCCTCACCAACCGGTACAGATATCTTGCAAGTTGAAGATAAGATCATCCGTCTTAATTCAGCGACTCGCACCATTCTCGACGTGTTTGACCTGACACCGACACGCTGAAACTTGGAACCGACACATCAAAGAAGGAGCACTACCGCATGCCGCAGACGACCCATACCCCCGTGATTGGTTATCTTCTCTGGGTATTTGGCTTTACAGGTTCACACCGCTTCTATTATGGCCGACCGATCTCCGGGACCATCTATTTTTTCACTCTGGGACTGTTCTTCATTGGCTGGCTGGTAGACCTTTTTTTGATCCCCGACATGGATCGCAAAGTTGACCTGCGCTTCACCTCAGGCCCAATCGACTACGACACCGCCTGGATTCTGCTTACCTTCCTGGGTCTTTTGGGCGTGCACCGCATGTATATGGGCAAGTGGCTGACCGGCATCCTTTACCTTGCAACCGGTGGCTTATTTGGGGTCGGCTATATCTATGATTACTGGACTCTCAACGACCAACTATCCCAACTCAATAGCTAGGAGGCTGTCGGCCCGTATAGTCCAACAACCTCCTAAAGGAGAAAAACATGATCACCCACATAGTCCTTTTCAAATTCAAACCAGAAACGACGACAGCAGAAATCCAGCAGTTAGCAGAGGGGCTTGGCGGCCTGCCTCAATCAATTGAAGAGATTCGCGAGTTTCGTTTCGGTGCGGACGTGCTCCGTTCCGAACGTTCTTATGATCTGGGCCTGGTTTCCAGCTTTGAGGATCTCGATGCACTGCAACGTTACCAGATCCATCCTGAACATCAGAAAGTCGTGGCGCATGTCAAAGCCATCACGTCCAGTGTCACCGCTGTTGACTTTGAGGGTTAAAAGGCCTCACTGAGGTTGCAAATGCGCCATAAGCTGGCAGTACCAGGTGGCTATCACAGCAATTCCAACGTTTTTTGCCGTAGAACCCAAAAAAAACAGCATTTTTTACTTGAATGCCGCAATAACCTCTGGCATGATTAGCCCACACCAAGATTAGCAACCGCCAACAATGGAGCTAGCCATGACTCTGCAGATTCGTTTCGAATGCCCGCAATGCAATCAGACCCTGTTTCTCGATCTGCAGGATTATGCTCCTGGTCATCGCCAGATCTGCAAGAACTGTCAGACCCCTGGTCGCATGACGAGAGCTGGCCTGGAGCGCTTTTCAAGTGATTTGCGCCAATATTGCCAGGCCGACTCGGCCCAGGTTGCTTAATTTCGTGTTCATCCGGAAACTCCGGATGAACACGAATCCTGAACTTTCAGACTTCTCCGTACTTCTGACTTCATCATGTCAACCCGACGGCTATGTTTACTCACTGTCTCGTGCTGTGAACTATCCTGTCACACCCCCCTTGTAGCCTCTCTCCATGCCTGCTATCTTTTCGGTAAGAGCATTATCTTTGCTTGTCACTCACTATGGAGTCTGCCGTGCCTGCCTCGCCTGACCTAATCTGGCTTGTTGCCATACCGTTCGTCGGTTTTATTTTGCTGCTATTCCCAGTTATCCTGTTGGTTAAAAATCGCATTGAAATCGCCCGCCTGTCAGGTCGGCAGGAGCTCGCTAGCGATCTTGCCACCCTGAAGGAACGATTGGCCAGTCGCGAAGAGCAACTGCGGCGGCAATCTGAAGAGTTACAAACCAAAGACAGCAGGCTGGACAGCTTGATTGAAGATAAAACTGAACTGGAGCGTAATAACGCAAAGTTGGCGACCGAATTAAAGCAAGAAGTTCGCCGCTCCGAAGAAAACCTGAAGCTTTTAAATGGGGCCAAAAAAGAACTTGAAATCCAGTTTGAAAACCTCGCCAACCAGATCTTCGATGAAAAAACCAAGGCGTTTGCCGATCAGAGCAAAACCAACCTCGACTCAATTCTGACGCCTTTCAAAGAGAGAATTGCGGCGTTTGAAAAGAAGGTGACCGAAGTCTACGCCACAGAAGGCAAGGAGCGTCACTCATTGATCAAAGAAGTACAACGACTTCAGGAATTAAACCAGAAGATCGGCGAGGATGCTGAGAACCTGACAAAAGCTCTCAAAGGCGACACAAAGATGCAGGGGATCTGGGGAGAAATCATTCTTGAACGCATTCTCGAAGAATCTGGTCTACGTAAAGGCATCGAGTATGATTCGCAAGGAGGCTTCAGGGATGTAGAAGGTAAACTACTAAAGCCTGATGTCGTTGTCCATCTGCCGGAAGAGAAAGATATCATTATTGATTCGAAAGTGTCCCTGGTCGCTTATGAAAAATATGTCCGCGCCGAGAATGATGATGATCGAGAAAAAGCCGTTAAAGAGCATCTGATATCAATCAATGCTCATTTGAAAGGACTGGCATCAAAAAAGTACGACGAACTGCCAGGGATCAAAAGCCTCGATTTTGTCCTGATGTTTGTGCCTGTAGAAAGTGCCTTTATGCTGGCGATTGACAAAGACAATGAGATTTTCCGTAAAGCTTTTGACAAGAGCATTATGATCGTCAGCCCCTCAACCCTGCTGGTGACCTTGCGTACTATCCAGAATATCTGGCGTTACGAATACCAGAACAAAAACGCCCTGGAAATTGCCGAAAGGGCTGGTAAACTCTACGACAAATTTGTCGGCTTCGTAGCGGACCTGGAGAAAATAGGCGACCAGGTAGACAACACCCGAAAAGCTTATGACAGCGCGCACAACAAACTGGTCAGCGGCAAAGGGAATCTCATCTCCAGAGCACAGACGCTCATTGATCTCGGCGTTAAAAGCCGTAAGCATCTGCCAGCGGCAGTTATACAGGAAGCCGACACAGGAACACCGCTTGTCGAACACAAGAAGGTCAGGTTTGAGGATTAACCCTGTTCAAGCTTGTAAAACAGCCTGAAAAAAATCCTGATTAAAATGAACTCTTTGCGGAGATGCCTGTAGCAGTCCGTAAAGCCGAGTTGCCCGCAGATCACAATTAAGCATCCGTTCCGCCAGGCGACTGGATTCAGGGCGATTGCTGTAAAACCGTCGCAAGGTAGCTTTCGCCCTGGCGGGATCGGAGATCATAGGCAAAGTCCTCTTGGTGCGCGCCCTGGCCAGCATCCCCCGCCCTTTTTCTGTAGCACCCAATAATCGCAAGTATAGCGGACCCTGCTGCAAAAATTTGCGCATCTCATCGTTGTTTATCTGCAACAACACATAACTCAAAATCCGCTGAATACGCGTCAAGGTCCAATGTCGCGATTTGATTGTATCAGCCAACTCAGCATAACTTGTCGAAGTCATGGCCGCATTGACCAAGCGTTGCCCCAGACCGTCTTTCACTTGATAAATTCCACGCAGGGTCTCTACCTCCTGAAGCAGGAGGGTCTGTAAAGAGAGGAAGAGGCGATCATAATCAAGAGACCGTCCCTCAGCAAGGGCCTCACGCAGGATCTTTTGACAGCCGGCAGGTAAGAGATGGTCGATCTTGCTGCCTTCGGAAAGCCGCTTGCGGATGCCGGTCGCGCTGGCGATATGGCCGGTGACATCGGTACTGTGGTAGCCGGCACCAAGCCGTGGGATTGTGAAGGCTTTTATCGGGCTGGAAGTCGTTTGCAGAGCTCGCAAATACTCGATGCCCAGGATATTATTGGGTGACGACATTGTTTCTAACGAAAGATCCGGGTAGAGTTCCGAGAGAACCGCGGCACGCGCTTGCGGATAATTGACCCCATGTCGCAAACGTTTGCGCGTTCCTTCCTCAATCACGTCTGCCCTGTCAACCAGGAGCTGCGCAATCTCCTGCAAGGGAGCCACTTCTCCAGACTCACTACCGAAACAAAGTGTATCGACAACTCCGAGAGCGTTGAGTGTCCGTACCGCACCCATGGCAAAATGAGGTGCGCTGTTGCAGGCAAAAGGGAACGGCAGCTCCAATATAAGGTCAACACCGGCAGCAAGCGCCATCTCGGTTCGCACCCATTTGTCGACCAACGCCGGTTCGCCACGCTGCAGGAAATGTCCACTCATGACCGCAATGCTGGCCTCGGCACCAGTACGCCGCAGACTTTCCTGCAAATGATGCAGGTGGCCGTTATGGAACGGATTATATTCAGTGATCAGACCAACGGTACGCACAAAATAACTCGACTTTCAATTTAGCAATTTAGCAATTTATTACAACTTACAGCCATCTTTAGCTCTTCATTCAAACGTCCTGTTCTCCTGCTCCATAACCCTGATAAAAGTGGTTCGTTTAGTCAACTCCCTCAAAGCCGAAGCACCGACGTAGGTACAGGTCGAACGGAGGCCACCAAGAATATCACTGACAGTCTCGGCAAGGGGGCCACGGTAGGGAACTTCAACCGTCTTGCCTTCTGAGGCACGGTAATTGGCCACCATCCCGGCGTGTTTTTTCATAGCAGTTTCAGAGCTCATACCGTAGTAAAGTTTAAACTGCTGCCCACCGCGTTCTACCAGTTGGCCACCACTCTCGTCGTGACCAGCAAACATACCGCCAAGCATAACAAAGTCGGCCCCACCGCCAAAAGCTTTGGCCACATCCCCGGCGCAAACACAACCACCATCGGCAATGATACGACCACCGAGCCCATGGGCCGAATCGGCACACTCGATCACAGCCGAGAGCTGCGGGTAGCCAACCCCGGTCTTAACCCGGGTGGTGCAGACCGAACCGGGCCCAATACCAACCTTGGCTATATCGGCACCCGAGAGAAGCAGCTCTTCTACCATCTCTCCAGTAACCACGTTACCGGCGATGATGGTCTTGTCGGGGAAAGCTTGGCGAACCTTGACAACATACTCAACAAACGATTCAGCATAACCATTAGCGACATCAATACAAATGAACAGCAATTCCGGGTGCTGGACGAGAATCTGGGATAACTTGTTAAAGTCCTCGTCTGCCACGCCGGTACTGACCATAATTCGTTCGAAGATATCATCAGCCTTCTGCCGACCAATGAAGCTTTGCCAGTCATCGAGGCTGTAGTGCTTGTGGATGGCGCAGAGCATGCGCTGCCCAGCCAGCACTTCGGCAACCTCGAAGGTGCCAATGGTATCCATATTGGCAGCGATGATTGGCACACCACTCCATTGCCGCTTGCTGTGAAGGAAAGTAAAGGTCCGATCCAGTTCAACCAGGGACCGGCTTTTCAGGGTCGAGCGTTTGGGACGGATCAGTACATCCTTGAAGCCCAGCTTTATGTCGGTTTCGACGCGCATCGTGATGTCCTTTCTATGCAATGAAGCTGCGAACATACAATTGACAGTATACTCAATTTGGTGACTACTGCCACAATGAGTATATTGCCATCAATTCTCTACAATTGAATGGTTATCTGCTTGTCAATCAGATTTTCTCGAGGTGAAACGATCGTCCGGTACGCCAAGGCTTCAACCCCAGAGTCAACTGCCTTTCTGAGTAGACGGCCATATTCCACATCGATTTCATCAGCCGGAGTAAATACTTCAGCCTCACCGCGCTGCACCAGAAAAAAGATCACAGCCCGCCAGCCTTCCTCTTTAGCTTCCATTAGATCACGCAGATGCTTTTGTCCTCGTATCGTGATTGCATCAGGAAAACAGGCAACACCGGGCTCGCAACAGAGGGTGACGTTCTTCACTTCCAAAAGGGCCCTCTCACTGGGCCCTTGTAACATGAAATCGATACGACTCTTTGCAAAAGGGAACTCGGGGCGCACTGTATAACCTTGAAACCCGTGGATAATACTATTGCACAAGGCCTCCTCAACCACCCGGTTAGCACGATGTGTATTGATATCAACCCAATAGTTGTTGACCTGCACCAGCTCCCATGACCAGGCAAGCTTGCGTTTCGGATTATCGCTTTTGGACAAAAGAACAGCCTGTCCAGGCACTGCGCACTGCTGCATGCTGCCGGTATTTGCTGTATGTGCTGTCACCAGGGTGCCATCTGCCAACTCGATATCAGCCAGAAAACGCTTATAGCGACGCACCAGACGACCTTCGATCAATGGTTGTGGCAATTTCATCGCAACTCCTTAGCATTCAACATATGAAGCTATTGTAGCCATCAAGTCATAAACCGGCAAACATGAAAGCATTTGACTCTCACCTGCCACTCACCTAGACTGACGTCGCTTTTACCGCCAACCACCTGATTTGTCAGAAAAATTCGACTTATGACGAACGATTTACAAAATTCCGAGCCACCACGCCCGTTGCACCCTGATGCGGTGAGAATCCTGCCCCTGGGAGGCCTCGGTGAAATTGGTCTTAACATGATGGTCGTCGAGATCGAAGGTGGACTATTGATCATCGACTGCGGCCTGATGTTTCCGGAAGCCTACATGCTAGGCATCGATCTGGTCATTCCCGACATCTCGGCAATTGCAGACCGTCAGGGGGAGATCCTTGGCATCCTTCTGACTCATGGCCACGAAGATCACATCGGCGCTATTCCCTTCCTGATTGAAGCACTAGGCTGCCCACCTGTTTACAGCTCACCGCTGACGTTGGGACTGCTCGCCAACAAACTGGAAGAACACCACATGAAGGACCAGGTTGAATTCCGAAGCATAAAAGTTCGTGAACCGGTCAGCATCGGCCCGTTCGAGGTGGAATTTTTCCGCGCAGCTCACTCAATTGTCGATGGCTGCGGCCTGGCAATCCGCACCCCGGCCGGGTTGATCGTACATACTGGTGATTTTAAACTCGACCCGACTCCGGTGGACAACCAACCTACCGACCTTGGCCGTCTGGCCGCCTACGGCGAAGAAGGGGTCCTGCTGCTGCTCTCCGATTCCACGAATGTTGAGAATACTGGACAAACCCTCTCTGAGCGCACGGTCGGTGAAGCTTTCGAGGAACTGCTGCCACGCTGCACCGGCAAAATTCTGGTAGCGACCTTCTCCTCCAATATTCATCGTATCCAGCAGGTAATCAATGCCGCAGTGAAGGTGGATCGAAAGGTTCTGGTCTCCGGCCGCAGTATGGTCAGCAACATCGCCATCGCCAGGCAGCTCGGCTACCTCCATGTGCCGGATGATATACTCATTGATCTGCGGCAAATGCGCGATTTGCCGCCACAGCGGATTCTGATTTTGACAACGGGGAGCCAGGGCGAACCGCTCAGCGCCCTGTCACGCATTGCCATGGATGATCATAAACAGATCCAGATCAAGCCTGGCGACACGGTTATTCTTTCATCAAAGTTTATTCCTGGCAACGAACGAGCGATCACCCATGTGATCAATCACCTCTATCGGCGAGGAGCGGAAGTCCATTATGAGACAACCAGCGAGATCCACGTTTCCGGACACGCCAGCCAGAACGACCTCAAAACTGTATTAAATCTGGTCAAACCGGAATATTTCGTACCGGTACACGGTGAATACCGTCATCTGGTAAAACATGCACAACTGGCGCACAGCATGGGTTGGGCCGAGGATCGGGCAATAATGATCAGTAACGGCACTCCTCTGGTGCTTTCTGCCAATGGCCACCACACCGAACCCCGAGTTGAAACTGGTCGGGTTTTTATTGATGGTAAGGGTGTCGGCGATGTCGGACTGATGGAATTGCGTGATCGACGGCACCTTGCCAATCATGGCCTGGTCATCGTCTTTCTGGCACTGCATCAAAAGACCGGTGAGATCGTCTCCGGACCGGAGATCATCACCCGTGGCTTTGTTCCAGAGGACGAAAGCGAAGAATTATTGAATGAAGCCAAGGCTTTAGTTGGCCAGATGCTGGACGCTCACAGCCGGGAAGCAATAGCCGACTGGGAAGAGCTTCGCGTTGAGGTCCGCAAAACTTTACGCCGACTATTCAACAAGACCATGGATCGTCGCCCCCTGATCCTGCCAATTATTATGGAACTTTAACCATTGTGGCGCGTGGCGCGAAAAAGTTTGATTCCGTGGCAACAGCGACTATCTTACCATATATAGCCGGGCCCTTTGCAGCCATGATAACGGGACTACCCTGCATTCACCTGCTCATGGGTATTATCCGCCGTCGACGGCTACACTGGTTCGCGCTTTACCGCTGGTGCATGGGCCTGACCTTCCTACGCTAAACCTTTGACCTTTTCCCTATAATTGCGCTAGCATGGCGCGAATTTATCACAGGGTCATTTATGAGTGAAAAACCACGCAAAACCTTCCTGCGCGAACATATCAAGAAAGAGATCGCCGGTCTGGTCTGGATGGCCGCCGGTATCTTCCTGCTCTTGAGTCTGATCTCGTTTAATAATAGTGATCCGTCTTTCAACAACAATCTGAACCCGGCATCGATTAACAACATCTGTGGCAAGGTCGGTGCATATGTGTCCGATCTTTTTTTCCAGATCATTGGCCTGCCTGCCTTGTTGATTCCTTTTGCCTGCCTGCTCTTTTCCTGGCGACTGTTAAAATTTCGCGACCTGCACCCTCGTACGTACAAGATCTTCGCTTTTGTGGTAATGCTGATTTCTATTGCCGGTATGATTTCACTTAAAGTTGAAAAGGTCGCTCTTTTCGGGCAGACCCTGAATCAGGCTGGCGGTTTCATCGGCTTTTTCCTGGCAAGCACCTTAAAGGACTGGTTCAACCTGACCGGAGCAACTATCTTCCTGCTCGTATTCCTTTCGGTCTCTTCTATGCTGGTCGCCCGCTTTTCCATGGTGCTCTTTCTCGAGGGGTTACTAGCCCGCTTTGCAGGTTCCCTAGAAAGACACCGCAAAGCCCGGCGGGCTTTGCAGGAAGCTAAAAGCCCCAAGAAGGAGAAATCAACCGTCATCCGCGCCCCAGAACCACCTCCGGCACCAGCGGTAAAAGAAAAGAGCAGTAAAAAGAAAGCCCCGGACAGCCAGGAAGCATTCGAGTTTTTGGAACCCGCCGGGACCTATCACGAGCCGTCACTGACCCTGCTCGACCATGATGGCGAGGTAGCAAAACAGGTTGACAAGGACGCCTTGATGATGAACGCCCGTCTTCTGGAGAACAAATTACTCGACTTCAACGTCGAGGGCGATGTCTCTGAAGTCAAACCGGGACCAGTAGTCACCATGTACGAGTTCGCACCGGCACCGGGCGTCAAGGTCAACAAGATTGCCGGGCTGTCCGACGATCTAAGTATGGCACTCAAGGCCCTCTCTATCCGTATTGTCGCACCAATTCCTGGCCGTGGCGTGGTCGGTATTGAGATTCCGAATCGCGACCGTGAGATGATTTACCTCAAGGAAATTTTTGCCACCAAAGAATTCCAGAAGACCGGTGGGCGTCTCCCAATCGCCCTGGGAAAGGATATTTTCGGCCATACTGTCGTTTCCGATCTCGCTAAAATGCCACACCTGCTGGTGGCTGGTGCCACTGGAACAGGTAAATCGGTTTCGATCAACGCCATGATCCTGTCGCTTCTTTATCGTGCTGACCCCAAGGATGTTCGCTTGATCATGGTCGACCCTAAGATGCTGGAACTCTCCATGTATGAGGGCATTCCTCACCTGCTGTTACCGGTGGTGACCAATCCGAAGAAGGCGGCCCTGGCTCTCAACTGGGCGGTGCGCGAAATGGAACGCCGCTACAAGTTGATGGCAGACAAAGGCGTACGCAATATCGACGGCTACAATCGCAAGCTCATCAAGGAAGAGAAGGAAAAGACTAGCAAACGCAAGCAGCAGTTTGGCAGTGCCGCAGCCGTCGATCTCATGGAAGAGGAATTGCCGGAGATTGATCTAGCCGAAGGGAAAGAACTCGACCACGGCCACTTGCCTTACATAGTCGTTATTGTCGATGAATTGGCTGACCTGATGATGGTTGCCGGGCGCGAGATTGAGGAAGCCATCGCCCGCTTGGCGCAAATGGCCCGCGCTGCCGGCATCCACTTGATCCTTGCTACGCAAAGACCGAGCGTCGATGTTATCACCGGGTTGATCAAGGCGAACTTCCCGACCCGTATCTCCTTCAAGGTCTTCTCACGCATCGACTCGCGTACCATACTTGACCAGATGGGTGCAGAAACCCTGCTCGGCAACGGCGACATGCTCTTCCTGCCGCCCGGAACCGGCGCGGTACAACGCATCCATGGCGCTTTCGTTTCGGAAATTGAAGTACAAAGGGTGGTTGACTTCCTCAAAAGACAGGGCAAACCTGAATACGACAAATCAATCCTCGATGCCCCTCCGGCCGCAGCAAGCGGCGGTAATGGCGACGACGAGTATGATGAGAAATGGGATGAGGCCCTAGCCGTTATAGCCAATGCCAAGCAGGCCTCAATCTCCATGCTGCAGCGCCGTCTGCGTCTCGGTTACAACCGCGCCGCGCGTATGATTGAGAAGATGGAAGCCGAAGGAATCGTTGGGCCCTCCGATGGTACTAGCAGACCACGTGAGGTCTTCATCGACAAGATCGGTGGCGACGAATAAAAGCTGACTCCGCAGGTGCCTGCCCCTTCTTTTATCACCACCTTCCAATCATTGTATTCCAGGGTTATCTTGTGTTCCTTCCACCGTCCAAGGTGAAACCAGGTTCCAACCATCCCCCGTAGCATTTGAGTAGTTAGTTGTATCTGCCAGCCGATGGCAGTTCTGCGCCGAGGTCGCCATGGCGAAGGTGACACCTTGGTTTTCCGGTGCATAGCCAGTCGTTCCGAGGGTACTGACACTGCTCTGATCATCCCAATCGTTATGCTTGGTATCGAGACAGTTGCTAATCAGCAGACGCGGCAGACGCGAGGCATGCGGATTGTGGCACTTCGAGCAGGAAAACTTGTGATAGCGGTCATCCAGGGTGTTATCGACACTGGCACCCCAATTGTAATCCTGGTATCCATAGGGCCGAGCATTTGTGAGCTGCGGCGAGAGACCAAAGCCTCCAGAACCGCGGAAACCCTGCCCCCAGTAGTTATTGGTATTATCACCACTGGGGACACTGTCGTTGAAAATACCAGCATTGCCATATGACTGGCGCGGATAGCCACGGTCAGAGCCTCGCGAGGTATAAAGAGGCGCACCGCTCGGATTGCGAATCGCCATACTGAAGATGTCCACAGCCAGGCCTGATGCGGTGCCACTGCCACCGATCGCCGCATTGGCATGGCCGTTGGTGCCGACCCAGGCGTTGGCCGGATCACCGAACTGATTGAGATTGTCAACGTCAGTCCCATGGCAAAGACTACAGAGTCCGGCGCTGTTACCCAGTGCCCAACTCGGATCGACCGGATTCAGATGTGCAGGATTTCCAGCCGTAGTCGGATTGCCGTTGTTCTGGTCAATCTGGTAGCCGCCCAATTCAGTCGCCTGCGTTCCGCCTCGTGGCACAGCGCCATAATCTCCATTCGTAGTCCAACTGTCACCGGCCTGTGGCGCGCCGTCTTCACGATAGGGGCTGCCCATCCAGCTGCCACGCAGATACGGCTTACCCAAAGTATTATCGCCGCTAGCAAGGTTCAGCTCGTGGACATCATGGCAATATGAACAGCGGATAGTGGCAACGGAATCAAGACCCGCCCCAATGGCACTATTGTTAACAGAATGAGTAGACTGAATGCCGCCAGTCTTGTAGGAGAACTGCGTCTGGCCACTGGTCCAGGTTGCTCCTGTTGTTCCTGTGACATTAACCCAGGCCGGAGCAAGCGTACCGGAGAGTGAACCGAAATCATAGTTGTTGGCACCACCGTTGGTGTCAGTATTAACGCCCCATTCTGACACCCCGTAAGTAGCGTGGCAATTCCAGCAAATCTCAGCTTCACTATTGCCGGACACCGAACTGCTGCCAAGCGCAATGCCGCCCTCACCGTTGAGTGAATAATCAATACCAACAGCAGCATTATTGGGGATTTCAACCGTCCCGGAACCATGGTTAGTGTGGCAATCGACACAGTCAAAGACAACGGGACTGGTGATGCCGAAGATCGTATTCTTGGAATGAGGACTATCGTAGGTAACCACAGGCGCATCGACATCTGTGCCATCATGACAGCCTAGACAGCCAGTGCCTGCAGAGGGGAACCCGGCACTGTGACCATGGCAGAGGGTGCAGTCTTTGCCCACCTTGTGGTTAACGATATGGCAGGCCTCACAGGCACCGACAGTGGCTCCAGCAATATTGAAATCGGTCGGGCCAGTATAAGTTACTACGTTATAAGTCAAACCGACCGTTGACGGCAATTCCTTACGAATGCCAGGCGCCGGAAACGATTCACTCCAGTTTTGTGCATCACGTTTGTAGCCAACCATTTTAATGTTGCTGCCACTACTGGAATGGGCATCGTGACATTCACGACAGGTGATGTAACCAGGCTGATCAGAGGCCAGACCCAGCGGGTTATGAACCTCGGCTGCGCTCGTAGTGTTGATGGAGACCGTATGGCAGGAGAGGCAAACCAGTTCCGAGTTCTCCGCGATCAACAGCTGCGAATAGCCTGGATTGCCGTGGAAGTCGTGGCAGAACGAACAATCATGATTGGCCAGAAGCGCCTGGGCCGGACCGAAAGAACTGCTGCACAAGAGGAGAGTGACCGCAAAGAACATGATTGCAATAATTCTAGTGCTTTTCATGGCTGGTCTCCTTCACTGTGATTCGGTCAACGGCAGGACCGTGACTCGCATGTTGCGATTATCGGCAACATAAAGGTTCAGACCCGCAGCGTCCAGAGCAACATCCATTGGCAGGAGCAGATGGCCATCGCTAGATCCCAGGCAACCGTAAGAGGTTGTCATCTCGTCTGTATCACGGTCAAATTCAAGGATTTGAGCGAGCATATTATCGGCAACAAAAATCTTGCTGTCGGTGAGCCAGAGTCCCTGTGGGCGAGAAAAGTTACCTGTAATGGTCCTTTTCAGGTCACCGGAGAGATTGAAGACCTTGATGGAGGCAGGGATACCGACAGTGGAATCGCCATAATCTGAGACGAAGACTTCACCTTTCACAGCATCAACGGCAATCCCTTTGGGATCGGCAAGAACCATATTACCACCAAAACTTTTGAGCAAACGACCGTTCCTGCGAAGCACCTTGATTTCTCTGGCCAAGCCATCAACCACAAACAGTTGGCGCAGGCGAGCATCGTAAACCATATCGAGAGCCTGGACTCCACCGTGCTTACTAAACAGCTTTTTCCTGAGAATCAACTCCCCTCTTTTACTTTTATAAATATCGATGGTTTTGTCTTTGTCGTTGCCGACATAATAGGTAATCCGCCGGCTCGGCCGAAAAGTCACACTAAGAGGGCTACCATCGGTTTCAAAAAATCTGACCGGTACACCGTCTAAACCAACTCTGTATATCCAGTTCCTGGCATAGTCTGCAATCAGGAAGCTCTGCGCATCAAGAACCGTAATTCGCACCGGTGAAGCGATTGGGCCGGGAGTTATAACCAAAGGTGTGTCTGGCGTACAGGAGCTATCAGCGCCGCCGAAATTAAAGTCAAGCCCCATACCGGCAATAACCTGACTCTGACTCAACAGACATAGCAGCACAACCAGCAGAACACGCCTGAACAGAGGATACAGTCTATTCGGCTTAAGCATAATCCACCTCCCGGCATCTATGTTGGACGGGGAAAAACGTTTACTCCATAAAAAGAATTTAATGCAAGAAACGTTCCCCGACCAGACACCAGACGGGCCCTTACAACAGGCGACCAGGATGCAGAAAACCACATGCCCCCATGACAAGCTCAAACATATAACGTAATTCTGAGCACGTTCATGGCAAAACAGTCCAAATTCATAGCACAATTACCTTCTAAAAGTTTGAATAAACAGTTAGAAATGCTAGTATTATTTTTTAAGGTGACGGAAGGACAATTATGGATGTCAACGATTTAAAGCACTTACTGACTGCAGTGCAATCTGGTGATCTCAGTATCGACGAGAGCCTGGAACGTCTCCGCATGCTCCCTTTCGAAGATACTGGCGACGCCATGATCGACCACCACCGCGCCCTGCGTCAGGGAGTTCCTGAGGTAATCTTGGGAGAAGCCAAAACCGCCGAGCAGATTGCAAACATCGTCCAACGCATGGCAGAACACGGCGACAATGTTCTGGTCACACGGATTGCCAGTGAAAAAGCGGAGTCCCTGTCAAATAACCACTCCCATGGTAAATACGACCCCCTCGCCAGAACCTTTACCCTGCAACAAAAACCATTTAAAGATCTCGGGCGGGGCAAAGTGCTCATTATCTGTGCTGGCACATCCGATCTGCCAGTAGCACGGGAAGCTGCGGTAACGGCACGCATGTTCAACAACCAGGTGGAAGAACTTGTTGATGTGGGCGTTGCGGGCATCCATCGCCTGATAGCACACACCAGGCTGCTGCGAGAAGCCTCTGTAATCATCGTCATTGCCGGTATGGAGGGCGCTCTGCCTTCGGTGGTCGGTGGTCTGGTTGATGTTCCCGTGATTGCAGTTCCAACCTCAGTTGGCTACGGTGCCGCCTTCGGTGGAGTCTCCGCCCTGCTCGGCATGCTCAACTCCTGTGCTGGCGGTATCACGGTGGTCAATATCGACAACGGCTTCGGTGCCGCCTTTGCCGCCACACGCATCAATCGACGAGGAGAATCATGAGCATTCTTTATCTGGATACTTTTTCCGGGATTTCCGGTGACATGATGCTCGGCCTGCTGGTTGATCTTGGCGTTAATTTGAACTTAATCGAAACCGAGTTGGCCCAATTACCCGTTTGCGGTTATCGACTTGAGCAGAGCAGTGAAAAACGCCATGGCATCGGCGGTACGCGCATCAAGGTTTTGTGCGAAGAGCAGCAACCAGCGCGAAGCTGGACGGACATCGACACCATACTCACAGAAAGCCAACTCAATGCTTCGGTACAAAGCAGAGCGCGGCGGATTTTCCGACGCCTTGGCGAAGCAGAAGCACATGTTCACAAAGTCGACTTGGATGATGTCCATTTTCATGAAGTCGGAGCCGTCGATGCCATCGTCGACATCGTTGGCAGTGCGATCGGGCTGCATTTGCTCGGTGTGCGAGAAATTATTTGCGCCCCCCTGCCCCTTTCCAGCGGCATGATCCGTAGCGCTCATGGCATCATACCATTGCCAGCCCCAGCCACCTTGCAGCTATTGCAAGGACAACCGGTGCGTAACGCCGGCAGTGATCGTGAACTGGTTACTCCCACAGGGGCGGCAATCACCGCAGAAATTGCACAATTCGGGACCATGCCGGAAATGACCATCGAACGCATCGGCTACGGTGTTGGCGGTTGGAAGTTGGAGGATCGCCCTAACCTGTTGCGTGGTGTCATTGGCAAAAGAGCCGCGGCAACAAACTTTGAACATGATTCGGTGACCGTGATTGAAACTCACATTGATGACTCGTCACCAGAATGGCTCGGTTCTATGATTGACCGACTTATGACAGATGGCGCTCTTGATGCCGCATTCGCGCCCCTACAAATGAAAAAAAATCGCCCGGGGACACACCTGACAGTTGTGGCCCAACCTCATGAGGCCCAACGGCTGGCACAGACAATCCTGCGTGAAAGCAGTGCTATCGGGGTACGTATGTACGAGACACGCCGCATGAAACTTCGGCGCGAACCGGCAACAGTACAGACAGATTTCGGCGAAGCTGCGGTAAAATTGATCTACGAAGGCAAAAAGCTGCTGCGCATTACCCCAGAGCATGCCAGCTGTCAGCTCTTGGCAAAAACCACCGGCAAACCTCTGCCAGAAATCTACCGAGTGGTAACAACAACCGCCAATCGGCAGTTTGACCTGGAGACATAATGCGCGGTCTGATTCTTTTTCTTTCCAGCAACGCCGGGCTCGGTTACGCACCCTTTGCCTCGGGAACGGTTGGCACTCTCGCCGGAATCCCCATTTTCTTTTTGACCAGCACCTGGCCCTGGTGGCTTTTTCTCATAACCTTTACGGCGCTGCTTTTCCTCAGCTTCTGGGTAGCCGACGCCGCCGGACAAATTTACGGCGTTGCAGACGATGGCCGCATTGTCATAGATGAACTGGTCGGCTACCTGGTGACCGTTGCTTTTTTGCCCTGGAGCTGGACCGTTGCTCTACTTGGCTTTTTCTGGTTCCGTCTTTTCGATATTCTCAAGCCACAGCCAGCAGGCTGGCTTGACAAAAATCTGAAGCATGGCGTCGGCGTAGTCCTCGACGACTTCGTCGCTGGAGTTTATGCTGCAATTGCCTTACGCTTGACCTTGTGGCTATTTAACCTGGGATGATAATGGTGGATACTCTGCCGAACTATCATTCAGAAGAAGTTTGATACTGATGAAAATCGCAATCCTCACCATAGGCGACGAACTTCTTAACGGCGATCTGGCTGACACCAATACAGCGGCAATCGCCCGGATATTAATGGACAGCTCCTTGCCAGTGTGCGAAGCAGCAACCGTTGGCGACCGCAAAGAGACGATAGCTGCTGCGCTACAACGCCTGGCTGACACACACGATGCGGTCATTGTTACCGGTGGCCTCGGTCCGACAGAAGATGATCGTACTTCCAAAGCTGCGGCCCATGCCTTTGTACGCCCTCTGGTCCTTAACGACAAAGCACTCAAACAGATCAGAGCCCGCTTTCGTGCCTGGAAAAGGGAGATGCACCCACGTAACGAGAAACAAGCACTTTTGCCAGGCAGGAGTGAAGTCATCACCAACCAAAACGGCACCGCCCCTGGATTCCACCTACAGAGCAACCAGGCCGACCTTTATTTTCTGCCCGGTGTCCCCCGAGAAATGCTGGCCATGCTCGTAGAATACGTCATGCCCTCGCTGTTGAGCCGCTTCCCAAACCCTCCCCTGCAGTGCCAGCGGGTTATGTCCATATTCGGCCTGGCAGAACCAGACGTTGAGGCACGCATCAACCGCAATGGCCTGCCAGATGGAGTTGAATTAGCATTTAACGTCGACCTGTCAATGGTGCAGGTCAAGCTGCGTGCCAAGGGAGAATCTGCCCAAAAACTGGTCGACCGTGCTGAGCTGACCGTACGTAAGACATTGGGCGACTATGTCGTCAGTATCGGCAGTGACTCTCTGGCCGGCAATACAGCACGTTTTCTGTCAATAGCCAGCCTCACTCTCGCCCTTGCTGAATCATGCACCGGCGGCCTGATCGCCAAACTGCTCACCGACCAGCCGGGGTCATCGGCTTTTCTGGAACGCAGTATCGTCTCATATGCCAACTCAGCCAAGCTTGATTGTCTGCATGTTACTCAGGAGATTCTCGATCACCATGGTGCCGTCAGCGCCGAGTGTGCGGAGGCTATGGCCAAAGGCGTACACGCCGCAGCTCACACCGACGTTGCTCTTGCTGTTACCGGCATTGCCGGCCCCGACGGTGGCACCATCGATAAACCGGTGGGAACAGTCTACCTTGCCATGGTCAGTCCTTGGGAAGAGCGCGTTGAGCGATTCAATTTCCATGGTAATCGTGATCAGGTTCGGCTACGCACAGCCTGTACAGCCCTTGACTGGCTTCGCCGTCTGGCCATATCACAGCTTTCAGACACATCAAGATTTTCTGACACGTGCGGATTTTCAAACGATGGGGAGGAAAACTGATCATGACCACATTTCTCCTTACCATGGCAGGAATCGTTATTATTCTGGCCATCATCTGGGGCAGACGAAACCAAAATCAGGCAAGGACACTGCAAAGCAAACTGCTGTATAGCGAAGCGGATTGTCGACAACAGGCAGATCTTCTGGAAAACTACCGCAGCCGTGACCGACAGCTGGTACAAAACTCTGGCGAGGCCCTGTTTATCTTCGACCAGGAAGACGGCTCGCTGCTGGAGGCCAATAGTCAGGCAGAGAACCTGACCGGCTACACTCAGGGAGAAGTCACCCATCTGACCTTCAAGATCCTCTTTTCCCGTGAACATCGGCACCGTCTGTTGCGCATGATCAGCACGGTTATAAAAGAGGACGAAGCAGAGATCAGCGGAATCAAGTTTCGGCGCAAAGACGGTGGCCAATTCCTTGGCGAAATCAAGATCAAAACCGGGCGCATGGAAAATCGTCAGATTGTCTACGGCAGTTTTCGTGATGTCACACATATTACTAACCTGCAACTTGAGCTACAGAGTCATAACCGACACCTCACATTGCTCAATGAGATCTCCCACCGTGTTGCCGAAGGGCATGATCTGCCCCACACACTTGCAATCATTCTTGATGAAGTTATCAGGAGCCTTGACATATCGGGAGGAGGCATATTCCTTCTGGAACAGTCCGGTACAGAGATGAAACTCGCTTTCCATCGCAATATCCCGGGCAAGGTCGTTGAAGAGCTTGGGAAAATACAACCAGGCATCGGGCTCGCCGGCAAGGTAGTGGAAACCGGTCGTCCGCGTCTTTCTACTGATCTCCAAAAGGACCATCGTCGAAGTTCCAGTGCGGTTTTTGCAGACAACTGGCACGCTTTTTTAGCCGTGCCATTTATTGCCGAAGAAGAAACTCTGGGTGTCCTCTTTATTTTCGACCGAGGCAATCGGGTCTTCAACCGCGAAGATGTGCGACTTATCCAGGCGATCGGCAGACAACTCGGCCCTTTGCTGAAAAACGCCGAGCTTTTTGATGAACTGCAATGGCAGCACCGGCTCAACTTCGCCAGCCTGCGCGAACTTGAACGCTCCCGAGCGACCCTGCGTGATAATTTGGAACAACTCGAACAACATCATCGCAAGCTACAGAGCCTCAACCAGATGAAAAGTGCATTTCTGTCGTTGGCCTCACATGAGTTGCGCACCCCCCTGACAACCATCCTTTCTGGAGCAGAGTTTCTCCAGAGTGAAGCAGAGCAGGTCCTTGGTAAAAATGAGAAACAAGCCCTGGATGTCATAATGCGTGGCAGTCGGCGGCTCAATCACATCGTTGACGACCTTTTGGAAGCGGCTCGCCTTGAAGCAAAAACACTTTACATGGCTCATGAAGCTTTCAATCCCTGGCCGATGATCAATGAACTTCACGCCGACTTCAAGCCAAATTGCGAGGTACGCAAGCTACACATGGAATTGCAGGACTTTCCCGACGACGCCGTGATACGTGGTGATGTCCATCATTTGCAACGCGCCTTCGGCCGACTAATGGAAAATGCCATAAAGTTCACTCCTGAAGGTGGCCGGGTCCACATCACCGGAAGAGTTCTCCAGCAGAAAGAAGTCTTGGCCCTCGCTAGTGAATTAAGAGCATTTTCGGTAAGTTTTTTCGATGGTGTTTTGGCAGAAAGCTATCTGGAAATTGCAATCAGTGACAGCGGCATAGGGCTCGAATTGGAAGACCGAATCCAGATATTCGACAAATTCCAGGAAGTAGGAGACATTTCCAAGCATTCGACATCACAGGCCCAATTTGGAGGCAAAGGGATTGGACTCGGCCTGACCCTGGCCAAAGGGATTATTGAAACTCATGCAGGTATAGTCTGGGTCGAAAGTGCCGGCCCTGATCAAGGTAGCCGCTTCTCAGCATTACTGCCTCTGGTCAGCCCTGATGATGGTCGATATGTGCTTGGCTAGGGTTCATTCTAAGAACTTGCACCCACACGCGCATTGCTTCGACGAAATCAAACAGGAAGCCCTTGAAAAGATCAGGGTTTCTGTGATATCCGTAAGGCTTCGTGTCAATAGTCAACTTTTCCGCTTCAGCTCTATAGAGTTCGACAAGCTGCTGGCAGACGACCTAACATTCATTTGTGTGCATTGACCCCGCAAGGAGGGAAACTGATGGCAGAGAGTGATCGCAACAGAGCTATTGAACTGGCCATGGGCCAGATTGAAAAACAATTTGGCAAAGGCAGCATCATGCGCCTCGGTGAAGGCGCAGTCATACCAGACATCGGCTCGATCCCAACTGGAGCTTTGAGTCTTGATATCGCTCTCGGTATCGGCGGGGTCCCGCGTGGCCGTGTCATTGAGATCTACGGGCCTGAGTCTTCAGGCAAAACGACCCTGGCATTACACATTGCCGCAGAAGCTCAAAAAACAGGTGGTGTAGCCGCTTTTGTCGATGCTGAGCACGCCCTTGATATCCATTACGCCAAGAAACTAGGTGTTAATATCGATGAACTGCTGATATCACAACCGGATACTGGCGAACAAGCCCTTGAAATTGTCGAAGTTCTCGTGCGCAGCGGTGCCATTGATGTCTTGATTATCGACTCGGTTGCCGCTCTTGTTCCGCGTGCAGAAATCGAAGGTGAAATGGGCGACTCTCACATGGGCCTTCAGGCCCGACTGATGTCACAGGCTCTGCGTAAACTGACAGGAACTATCAGTAAATCAAACTGCTGTGTGATTTTCATCAACCAGATCCGCATGAAGATCGGCGTCATGTTCGGCAATCCCGAGACCACAACTGGCGGCAACGCCCTGAAATTCTACGCGACCGTACGCATGGACATTCGTCGGATTGCATCTCTCAAACAGGGGCAGGATGCGATCGGTAACCGCACCCGGGTAAAAATCGTCAAGAACAAAATTGCTCCGCCCTTCAAGGAAGCAGAATTCGACATCATGTATGGTGCCGGTATTTCACGTGAAGGAGATCTGCTCGATCTTGGCGTTGAATGCAACATTGTCGAGAAAAGCGGGTCCTGGTTTTCTTACGGTGAAGACCGCATCGGCCAGGGACGCGAAAATGCCAAACGCTATCTGACCGAACACCCTGAAACAGCAGCTGAGATCGAAATGAAAGTGCTCGAGCATTACGGCCTCAGCCCTGCAGGAACCCCGCCTGAAGGAGAATAGCTCATGGATCTCAATGAAATCCTGTCAGTTGGCCTGAAATCCGGAGCCTCCGACATCCACCTCAAGGCGGGTCTGCCGCCGATCTACCGTATCGACGGCACTTTGCGCCCGCTGCCAAAAGCACCACGGATATCTCCCGATCAGACCGAACAGATTACCGAAGAAATCATGAACGATATGCAGAAGGAGCGCTTCGACATCGCCTATGAGGTAGACCTGGCATACGGGGTCCCCGGATTGGGGCGCTTCCGTGTCAACGCCTTTACCCAGCGCGGCTCGGTTTCACTGGTCTTTCGTGCCATTCCTTTTGACATCAAAGGTCTGGATGACCTGATGTTGCCATCGGTTATCAAGAAAATGGCCATGGCCAATCGCGGCTTGATTCTGGTGACCGGCGCCACCGGTTCCGGCAAATCAACCACTCTCGCCGCTGTCATCGATTACATCAACACCAACCGTAAATCACATATTGTGACGATCGAGGACCCGATTGAATTTCTTCATCGCGACAAGAAAAGCATCATTAACCAGCGTGAAGTCGGCTCCGACACCCTGGGCTTCCAACCCGCCTTGAAATCAGCTCTGCGTCAAGACCCTGACGTCATCCTGGTCGGCGAGATGCGAGATCATGAAACGATCGAGACGGCGCTGACAGCAGCCGAAACCGGGCATCTGGTTCTCTCTACCCTGCATACGGTCGATGCAACAGAAACGATCAACCGGATCATCTCGGTTTTCCCGCCGTACCAGCAGCGCCAGGTGCGTATCCAGCTGGCGGCAGTTTTGCGAGGTGTTATTTCCATGCGCCTGGTACCTAAACTTGACGGCAAGGGTCGTGTCCCAGCGGTCGAGATCATGGTGGCGTCGGCCAGGGTCCGCCAGATGATTGATGAAAAGGAACAGACCAAATTACTGCCGGATGCAATCCAGCAAGGTCATGAATCTTACGGCATGCAGACCTTCGACCAGTCACTGATGAACCTGATGAAGACCAAGAAGATCAGTTTTGAAGAAGCCTTGCGGCAGTGTTCCAATCCAGATGATTTCAAACTCAAGGTCTCCGGGGTCTCGTCGACATCGGACCTCTCATGGGACGCATTTGAGGACGAAAACAAAAAAGGTGACGAATAAATCTGGGCCACAACCAGAACGGACGGATCCCTGGCCAACAGCTCTGCGAATATTGACCGGCCGCGATTACAGCCAGGCAGAGTTGTCCCGGCGTCTGCTTGATAAAGGCTTTGAGCCGGTGCTTATTGATACTGTTTTGCAGCGTTGCCTTGAGCTTGGCTATCTCGATGATGCCCGCTACGCCCTGAACCGGGCAACCAGCCTGATGACCCGAGGCCGTGCTGTCGGCCAGCGCGTTCTGGCTGACTTACGTCAGCATGGCGTCGACAAAGAAACTGCCTGTCAGGCACTTGACAAGGCTCGTGAAATTTGCGATGAAGATCATCTTCTATCAGCATTGATGGAACGACGATTCCCTGATTTCAACTACAGCTCTGCGTCTGCCAAGGAACGACGCCGGGTTGTAAATTTTCTCCAACGACGCGGTTTCACAATCGACCGCATCATGGATCAATTGACACAGAAAGGCTTTGAACCCCACGATGAAAACCGCCACAATAAAAACCGGCAGTGAAATACGTCAGCTCTTTTTGAAGTTTTTTGCAGACCGCGGCCACACGATTGTTGCTTCTTCCTCCCTGGTCCCACACAACGACCCGACACTGCTCTTTACCAATGCCGGCATGAATCAGTTCAAAGACTGTTTCCTCGGTCATGAAAAACGAGCCTACGTTCGCGCCACAACCTCGCAGAAGTGTGTCCGTGCCGGCGGCAAACACAACGACCTGGAAAATGTCGGTCGTACCGCCCGCCACCATACTTTTTTCGAGATGCTCGGTAATTTTTCCTTCGGCGATTATTTCAAGAAAAATGCAATTGCCTACGCTTGGGAATTCCTCACTGTCGACCTGGGCATCGATAAGGACCGCCTTTATGTCTCGGTCTATACCGATGATGACGAAGCCGCCGACATCTGGCACGAACAGGAAGGGGTTCCCCGCGAGCGTATTTTCCGTTTTGAGGAGGATAACTTCTGGTCGATGGGCGACACCGGTCCCTGTGGACCCTGCTCGGAAATTTTTTACGACAACGGGCCGGAAATTGGTTGCGACTCTCCGAGTTGCACCGTCGGTTGCGACTGCGACCGCTACATGGAGATCTGGAATAACGTCTTCATGCAGTTCAACCGCCAGCCGGACGGTGAGCTGGTACCACTGCCAAAACCAGCCGTTGACACCGGCATGGGACTGGAACGGCTTACTACTGTCATGCAAGGTGTTTTATCAAACTACGACACCAACCTGATGCGCGATATCATCGGCTATATTGAAAAGCTTTCCGGAAAAACCTACGGTGACAATCCTGAGGATGATGTCTCGATGCGGGTTATGACCGATCACAGCCGAGCCACCGCTTACCTGATCGCTGACGGCGTTATGCCGAGCAACGAAGGTCGCGGTTATGTACTGCGCCGCATCATGCGCCGGGCCATGCGTCATGCCAAGATGCTCGGCTTTGCTGACCCCGTACTCTACAAGACGGCAGTTTTCGTTCTCGAATTTATGGCTGAAGCCTATCCACAGGAAGCCGAACGCAAGAGCTTTGTTGCCAAAATCGTCGAGAAGGAAGAAGAACGTTTTATGCAGACTCTCGACAATGGCCTGCGTATCCTCAACGAGGAGGTCGAACACCTGCAACAGCAGCAGGCAACGATCATCCCCGGCACTGTGCTTTTCAAACTCTATGACACCTACGGGTTCCCGACCGACCTGACGGCTGATATCGTTGAAGCAAAAGGTTTCACTATCGATGAGACCGGCTTCGAAAATTGCATGGAAGAACAGCGCCAAAAAGCTCGGGCGCACTGGAAAGGTTCTGGCGAAGAGGCCATTGGACCAGTCTATCGTGAGCTAGTCGAGCAAGGCTACAAAGTGAACTTCAGCGGTTACCATGAGCTGACGTCCAGCAGCCGCATTACAGCAATCCTGCACGATGGCGAACAGATCAGCCAGGCCGGTGCCGGTGAGCAGATAGAGATCATTACTGAAGCGACACCTTTTTACGGCGAATCAGGTGGCCAGGCCGGTGACCTTGGCACGATCAACGCACCGGGTCTCAAAATCGAAATCACCGACACGAGAAAACCGCTGCCAGAATTGATCGTTCACGTCGGCAAGATTATCGAAGGCACCCTGGCGATCGGCCAAGAGGTGGAACTCACGGTGGATGCGGCCGCGCGCCAGGCAACCGCCCTGAACCACACCTCGACCCATATTCTGCATGCTGTGTTGGTCGAAGTGCTGGGTGATCATGTCAAACAGGCAGGTTCTCTGGTTGCCCCTGACCGTCTGCGTTTCGACTTCAATCATTTTTCGGCAATCACGCATGAGGAACTGCGCCGCATCGAAACCGAAGTCAATCGACGCATCCGCGAAAACCATTCTGTAGAAACCCGGGAGATGGCAGCCGACGAAGCTGTTGCCGCCGGTGCTACAGCACTCTTCGGTGAGAAATACGGCAAGCGGGTCCGGGTCGTCAATCTTGGTGATTTCAGCATGGAGCTCTGTGGCGGCACCCATACTGCTGCCGCCGGTGACATAGGTCTTTTTAAAATCATTCAGGAGGCCGGAATTGCCGCCGGTGTCCGGCGCATTGAGGCCGCTACCGGAACCCGTGCCCTGGATCTGGTACAGCAGCAAGAAGATGCCATCAGCCGCATGGCTGGCCTGGTGAAAAGCGACCGCCCACAACTGGAAACCCGCCTGGCAAAGATGGTGGAACGCCAGAAAGAGCTGGAGCGTGAACTTGCCACTCTGGAGAGCCGGTTGAAAGCTGGCCAGGCCGAAGACATCATGAGCCAGGTCCAGGAAATCGACGGCATCAAGTTACTGGCCGCCGAGGTGGACTCGGCAGACGGTAAGGGCTTGCGGGAGATGGCCGATAAACTGCGCGACAAACTCGGCTCCGGTGTTGTCGCCATAGGATGCCCTTATGAAGGCAAGGTTAACCTGCTGGTTGCGGTCACTGCCGATCTGACTAATGTGTTACACGCCGGAAAACTGGTCGCAGCCATGGCCAAGGAAGTTGGCGGACGTGGTGGTGGCCGACCGGACCTTGCCCAGGCGGGCGGCAACCAGCCGGAGAAGTTAGCTGAGGCCTTAAACAAGGTTGCCGAACTGATCCATACCATCCGAAGTAATTAGCAGACGTTTAACTGTTCAGCACTATGAAAGACTGTCATTCTCGAAGGTTTAATCGAGAATCCAGACTTAAAATCCATGGATCCCCGATAGAATCATTAGGGGATGACAGCCGTTTTTATAAACAACGCAGAGCTTTACTGCGGAGTCAGTATGCGACTTGAAATGCGGGGAGAGCCTCGGTTATTGCAGCAAGCTGAGACGCCGGCCATCCTCATCGTCGACGACGAGCCGGTTATTCGCGATCTTTGCGCCCGAACCTTGAAGGACTACCGGACTCTTCAGGCTGAGAATGGCCAGGAAGCTTTACGGGTTCTGGACCACGAGAAAGTAGACCTGATTCTGGTCGATGTCATGATGCCGATCATGAATGGACTTGAGCTGCTTCAGAAAATCAAGGAACAGGACCCTGAGCAACTGGTCATAGTCATGACCGGTTATGCTGACAAGGACATTATCCTCCGAGCCCTCAAGGCCCATGCTGATGACTTCATCCACAAGCCGATCAACCTCCTACAGCTCAAAATATCGATAAAAAATGCCCTTGAGAAAAAGACCTTGCATCAGGAACTGATGCAATTGAAGCAACTTGACCGTATCAAGTCTGACTTTCTTGGATTTATCTCTCACAAGCTGCGAACGCCGACAACATCCATCTCGCTCTTCATACAGAACCTTGCCAGTGGCGCCATCGACATGGAGGATCCAGGATTTGCCTCTGCCCTTGATGCCATTCGCGAAGAGTCCGATTACCTCGCCTACCTGATTCAGGATCTGCTTTACTACAGTGATATTATCCTCAAGAGCAGCGCTGGCAACGCCTCTAGGGAAGATCTGAAAGAAATTATCAGCGCCATTTTGTCCGAAAAGCGTCAAGTGATTGCACAGAAGGGGCTGACTCTGGACGCATCACTGTCAGAACATTGGCCAAAAGTAATCGTCGATCGTCGCCGCATCGCCTTTGCCCTGAACGCACTTTTAGACAATGCCATAAAGTTCACCCTCCATGGTGGCAAGATCACTCTCTCTTGTGAGGTTGGAGAAACCGAAATCACCTTCATTATTACTGACAACGGGCCGGGGATTACCCCTGAAGAGGTCGTCAAAATCTTCGAGAAATTTTACCAGATTGACCCTCAACATACCGGCCAGGTCCGTGGCTTCGGTCTGGGCCTCTTTTATGCCCGTCAGTTTATCCGTGATCACGGTGGTACTATCAATATTAGCAGTACTCCAGGCAAGGGGACCAAAGCCATCATCCAACTGCCCAAGAAGCTGTCGGACTCTCCTTGAACCTGCCGATAACACCATCTGACCCAGAAGCACCTTTTCCTCACCCAACCTGATAGTCCAACAGGCTGCCAGCATAGGCATTTTGCTTTGTCTCCCCACGTGCTTATGCTATATTCTGGTATTTTTTGCTTTAGAAGAGAGGCTCAAGATGTTCAAAGGGACAACCATTCTTTGCGTGCGCCGCGGAGCTGAAGTCGCTATGGCTGGTGATGGTCAGGTCAGCCTCGGCAACACCATCATGAAGCATACAGCCAGGAAACTTCGGCACATGTATGATGACCAGGTAATTGCCGGTTTTGCTGGCAGTACAGCCGACGCCTTCACCCTCTTTGAAAAGTTTGAGGCTAAGCTACAAGAGTATCGCGGCAACCTGCAACGAGCGGCAGTCGAACTGGCCAAGGACTGGCGTAAGGACAAGATTCTCCGCCACCTCGAAGCGCTGCTGATTGTTGCTGACCGAGAAGCAACACTGGTGCTCTCAGGGGTCGGCGATGTGATCGAACCGGAGCACGGGATTGCCGCAATTGGATCGGGCGGCACCTTTGCGCAGGCAGCCGCACGAGCCCTGACCAGCCACACGGAGCTCTCCATGGCCCAGATTGCCGAGGAGTCCTTAAAAATTGCTGCCGACATCTGCGTTTACACCAACGATCGAATCATTGTGGAGACCTTGTCTTGAATAACTTTACTCCCCGGGAAATTGTCTCCGAACTTGATCGCTATATCGTCGGCCAGAACAACGCCAAGCGAGCAGTGGCAGTCGCCTTGCGTAACCGTTGGCGTCGCCAGAAGGTTGATCCGGACCTCCGCGAGGAAATTGCGCCGAAGAATATCATCATGATCGGGCCGACCGGAGTCGGTAAAACTGAAATCGCCCGACGCCTGGCACGCCTGGCCCAGGCTCCGTTTGTCAAGGTCGAAGCCAGCAAGTTCACCGAGGTTGGTTATGTTGGTCGCGATGTCGAAAGCATGGTGCGCGACCTGGTCGAACTGGCCATCGTGATGGTTAAAAAAGAGGAAGCGAAAAAACAACAGATTAAGGCAGAGGAGATGGCCGAGGAACGGCTGCTCGACCTGCTGCTCCCAGGGGAACAAACGTCGACAGAAGCCACTGAAGCCTCCAGCGGGGGCAGAACCAGAGCCAAGCTTCGCCAACTGCTACGTATGGGCGAACTCAATGAACGTATGGTTGATTTCGAAATGCCGGACAACCAGATGCCGAGCATGCAGATTTTCGGTCCACAGGGTCCTGAAGAAATGGGCTTCAACATCAAGGAGATGTTCGGCAACATCTTTCCGAAGAAGACCAAGAGTCGCCGCATGAAGGTCTCAGAGGCCCAGCCGTTACTGATTGAAATAGAGGCGGAAAAACTGGTGGATATGGACAAGGTGCAGACTCTTGCTATAGAGCGTACCGAGCAAAACGGCATCATCTTCATCGATGAAATCGACAAGATTGCCAGTCGCGAGGGCGGCCACGGACCGGAAGTTTCCCGCGAAGGAGTACAGCGCGACATCTTGCCAATTGTCGAGGGGAGTACGATCAACACCAAATACGGTCCGGTCAAGACCGACCATGTCCTCTTTATCGCAGCCGGTGCATTTCATGTCGCCAAGCCCTCTGACCTGATTCCGGAACTGCAGGGACGCTTTCCTATCCGGGTTGAACTCGACAGTCTTGAGGAAGCTGACTTTGTCAGAATCCTGACCGAACCGAACAATGCCTTGATTCGCCAGTACCAGGCACTTTTGGCGACAGAAGGTATCAACCTGGAATTCAGCGAAGAAGCGATCAAGGAAATCGCTAAAACCGCAGCCAGCGTCAATGAACGTACAGAGAATATCGGTGCCAGGCGCTTGCATACAATCATGGAAACCCTGCTCGAAGAGCTGTCTTTTACCGCACCGGAGCGACCGGAAAAACGTTTCCCGATCGATGAAGCCTTTGTTCGCGAGCGCCTCGCCAAGATAGCTGATGACGAGGACCTGTCGCGCTATATCCTTTAAGAGGAAATCAGGACAAAGCATGCAAGAACTGATAAAAAAAGCCAATATCCTTATGGAGTCACTGCCCTACATCAAGCGCTTTGCTGACAAAACTATTGTCATCAAGTACGGCGGCAATGCCATGGTGGAGGAGCATCTCAAGGAATCTTTTGCCAAGGACATCGTTCTGATGAAGTACATCGGCATGAATCCGGTGGTGGTACACGGAGGTGGACCACAGATCGGCAATGTCATGGAGAAGATGGGGCTTGAATCGCGGTTCGTGCACGGTATGCGGGTTACCGACAGCGCGACTATGGACGTTGTCGAGATGGTGTTGGGAGGCCGGGTCAATAAGGAAATTGTTGCCAACATCAACCGTCACGGTGGCCGGGCTGTCGGCCTGACCGGCAAGGATGGCGACCTAATCAGAGCCAGGAAGATGGAGATGAAGGCGATCAACCCCGATACGCTGACGCCCGAAATAATTGACATCGGTCATGTCGGCGAAGTGGTAAATATTCACCCGGAGATCATTCAGGCTCTGGAAAAAAATAACTTCATCCCGGTCATCGCCCCGGTAGGAGTTGGCGAAGCCGGTGAGACGTACAACATCAATGCTGACCTGGTCGCCGGACAGATAGCCGCGGCCCTTAAAGCTGAGAAGTTGATTCTGCTTACCGATATCGAAGGGGTCAAAAATAAATCAGGGGAACTGATTACCAATATTGACGTTGGCGAGGTGCAGCATCTGATCGACGACGAAACCATCAGTGGCGGCATGATTCCAAAGGTGACCTGTTGTCTGGATGCCGTCCTCGCCGGGGTTCGTAAAGCACACATTGTTGATGGCCGGGTTGAACACGCCTGCCTCCTTGAGATTTTTACGGATAAAGGGATCGGTACGGAAGTTGCGAAGTTCCGATAGAAGATGCTGTTATTCCCGACTACACCCTCGGGGATGACAGACATATTTGCTAACATTTCACGTTTCACGGATAATACCATGAGCACATCTAAAGAATGGATCGGCAGAGCCGACCAGCATGTCATGAAAACCTATGGCCGCTACCCGATCGTTGCAGAGCGCGGCGAGGGTTGCCGACTGTGGGATGTCGACGGCAAATCCTATCTCGATTTCCTCGCTGGAGTAGCCGTTAACAATCTAGGACATTGTCATCCGAAGGTGGTTGCTGCCCTGCAGGAGCAAGCAGGCAAATTGCTGCATTGTTCCAACTTCTACCATATCCCTTTACAAATCGAATTGGCGGAATGGCTCTGTGATCGCTCCTTCGCCGACCGGGCCTTCTTCTGCAACTCGGGCGCCGAAGCCAATGAAGCAGCGATGAAACTGGTGCGTAAACACAGTCGGGAAAAATATGGTGAAGACCGTTTTGAAGTGATTACCGCACTGGCCTCCTTCCACGGTCGCACCATCGGCACCATAAGTGCGACCGGCCAGGAAAAGGTCAAAGCCGGTTTCACGCCACTGGTTCCAGGCTTCAGGTACGTGCCCTTTGGTGATCCTGAAGCGATGCGCCAGGCAATCACACCAAGCATATGCGCGATCATGCTGGAGCCTGTTCAGGGCGAAGGCGGTGTCAACGTGCCACCACCAGGTTATCTCAAAACAGTCCGCGATATCTGCGACGAATTTGATCTGCTGCTGATCTACGATGAGGTCCAGGTCGGCTGTGGCAGAACCGGCACCCTTTGGGCGTATGAGCAGGAAGGGGTCGCCCCTGACATTCTGACCCTGGCCAAAGCGCTTGCCGGCGGCCCACCGATCGGTGCCATGCTGACTACTGAGGAACTCGCCAAAAGGCTTGGCCCCGGATCTCATGGTTCAACCTTCGGCGGCAACCCGTTGATTTGCTCAGCAGCCCTGGCAGCGATACGAACGATAGCCGACGACGGCGTTCTGGACAACTGTCGAGCCATGGGTGCCTACCTGACCGAACAGCTTGAACAACTGAAGGGCAAATATGCCTTTATTAAGGAAGTTCGTGGTTGTGGTCTGATCATCGGCATGGAGTTGGATATCGAAGGTGATGAACTGGTCAAAGCCGCCATGGAGCGTGGCTTGCTGATCAATTGTACTGTCGGCAATGTCTTGCGCTTCCTGCCACCACTGATCGTCAGCCGGGAAGAAATTGATGAAGCAATTAATATTCTTGATCAAGTCCTCGCTGAACAACCGGATAATTTTAAGGAGTGACTACCGTGAAGAAAGATTTCCTTTGCCTCAGCGACTGGAGTCTTGAAGATCTGGAAAAGATCTTTGCGCTGACCAGCGATTTGAAGTCCAAGCAAAAGGCCGGCATGCAACATCATCTACTGGCAGACAAAACCCTTGGCATGCTCTTCGAAAAAAGCTCGACACGCACCCGTGTCTCCTTTGAGGTCGGCATGTTTCAATTAGGTGGGCACGCGCTTTTCCTGGCTTCGGGAAACACCCAGATGGGTCGCGGTGAACCGATCAAGGACACCGCCCGCTGCATGGCCCGTTATGTCGATGGTGTCATGATCCGGACCTACTCACAACAAGCAATCGAAGACTTTGCCAAATACAGTTCAGTGCCGATAATCAACGGCCTGACCGATCTTTACCACCCCTGTCAGGTGATGGCAGATCTCTTCACTGTCAGCGAATACAAGGAAAACTATCGTCAGTTATCCTACTGCTGGATCGGCGATGGCAACAATATGGCCAACAGCTGGATCAACGCCGCCGCTGTTTTCGGTTTCGAACTCCGGGTGGCCACACCAGCTGGTTACGAACCGGACGCCTCAGTCTGTAAACGAGCGGCAGATGCCGGAGCAAAAATTCTCTATACCAGCGACCCGCGCGAAGCAGCGCGAGGTGCTCAGGTCCTGAACACTGATGTCTGGGCCAGCATGGGCCAGGAAGAAGAACAGCAGGTGCGAGAAAAAGCTTTTGTCGGCTATCAGATCAACATGGAACTGGTTGCACTGGCCGACCCGGAGTGCGTGGTCATGCACTGTCTTCCTGCCCATCGTGATGAAGAGATCACCGATGAGGTCATGGAGAGCAGTCATTCTATTATTTATGATGAAGCCGAGAACCGCCTGCATGCGCAGAAAGCCATCATGGCGACATTGATGAGTTACCCCCCCGTGGCGTGTTGCGAGTAACGCGAAAAAGCATAAAGAAATGAATATCGTCTGTCCAAATTGTAATTTTTCTAAAACGGTCGATCCAGCCAAGGTTCCGGATCGTCCGGTCAAGGTGAACTGCCCTAAATGCAGTCAGAGTTTCACCTTTGACAAGGCGCTTCTCCCCGTGAGCATGACTGGGGTAAAAACGGAGAACTCACCAGTAGGACAAGTTAACAGCCCAAAGGTAGAACAAATCAACTACCAGCCCCCCCAACTTCAACCCAAGGCTGGTTTCTGGATTCGCGTAGTTGCCTCTCTGCTAGACTCTTTTCTACTGGGTGTGGTGCAGTTCGTACTCAGTCTGTCGATCGGCCTGGTTATAGGCATGCTCGGTATTGCAACCGCTGATGATCCATCCATCAATATAGTGATCGGGCTATTTGGTGTATCACTCAGCATTGGTTATGCCGTCTTTTTCACCGGTTACTGTGGCCAGACTCCGGGCAAGATGGCACTGCGCATCAAAGTCATTCGTACCGATGGTAGCCCAATGACCTATGGCCGTGCAGTATTACGCGAGGTTCTTGGTAAATTTATTTCCGGCATTCTGCTCTGCATCGGCTACATCATGGTTGCTTTCGACAGCCAGAAACAGGGACTGCACGATAAAATTGCCGATACGTATGTTATAAAGCTATAAGGCTGGAGACTGGAATCATTAAAACACTTTCGCGCTACGGTCAATGAACCTGCGCCATTAGAACCATAAGGAGCATTTTCCAATGTCAAAACCGCAAGTCAAAAAAGTTGTCCTCGCCTACTCTGGAGGACTTGACACTTCGATTATTCTCAAATGGCTGGTCGAGGAATACGATTGTGAAGTTATTGCCTTTTCAGCTGACCTTGGTCAGGGCGAAGAGCTTGATGGCATCCCTCAAAAGGCTAAAAACACCGGTGCGAGTGACTGTCATATTCTCGACCTGCGTGAAGAATTCACGCGTGACTTCGTCTTCCCGATGTTTCGCGCTAACGCCATTTATGAAGGCCGCTACTTCCTCGGCACCTCGATTGCCAGGCCGCTGATTTCAAAGGCACAGATGGAAATCGCCGCCAGGGAAGGCGCTGATGCCGTCTCCCACGGTGCCACTGGCAAAGGCAACGACCAGGTGCGTTTCGAACTTGCTTATTATCATTTCGATCCCTCTGTAACCGTAATCGCGCCTTGGCGCGAGTGGGACTTGAATAGTCGAACCGCTCTGGAAGAATATGCTCGCAAGCACAACATTCCGGTGCCGACCAGCAAAAAATTTCCCTGGAGCAGTGATCGCAACCTGCTGCACATCTCCTTCGAAGGTGACATCCTTGAGAATCCTTGGGCCGAGGCTCCGGAAGAGATGTACGTACTGTCCGTACGCCCGGAAGATGCTCCTGACCAGCCGGAATATGTTGAGATTGATTTTGAGAAAGGCGATGCTGTGGCCGTCAACGGCGAGCGCCTGTCACCGGCCAACCTGCTGGCCAAGCTGAATGAACTGGGCGGCAAACATGGTATCGGCCGCGTCGACCTGATGGAAAACCGTTTTGTCGGCATGAAGAGCCGCGGTGTCTACGAGACTCCCGGCGGCACTATTCTCGAAGAAGCGCATCGCGGCGTAGAATCGATTACTATGGACCGAGAGGTCATGCACCTACGCGACTCACTGATCTCCCGCTATGCCAGCATGGTTTACAACGGCTTCTGGTTTGCTCCCGAGCGTTTGGCCCTGCAGGCTCTGATCGACCAGACCCAGCAGACGGTCAACGGCAAGGCGCGCATCAAGCTCTACAAGGGGCATTGCCGCGTGGTTGGCCGCGACTCAGACACTGACAGCCTGTTCAATGTCGATTTCGCCACCTTTGAAGCAGATGAAGTTTACAACCAGGCTGATGCCGAAGGCTTCATCAAGCTCAATGCCCTGCGTTTGCGGATTGCAGCGATGCAAAGGGAGGCAAAGAGATAAGGGACGCGTTCCGGATTTATGGACTTCAAAAAACAGTCAATCAAAACCTCCGTCGTTGCCTGTATCATCGACGATAAGGAACGTGTCCTGTTGACTCGGCGCTGCATCGAGCCATTTTGTGGCCAGTGGGTCATGCCCGGCGGCAAGGTCGATCATGGCGAACCACTGCTGGAGGCCCTGCACCGCGAAGTCCGTGAGGAGGTTGGTCTCGAAGTTCACATCGACGGTTTGCTCGACGTTTATGAACACGTTGCCCTAGGTGACAATAACTCTCACTATGTAATCCTCTATTACCGGGCATATCCTTTGACGGTTGAACTGTTGCTTAACAATCAGGAAGTAACCAAAGCTGACTGGGTTCTGGCAAGCCAGTTGACGACATACGATGTAACACCAGGCACCCGGCACATCCTTGCCCAGGTCTATCCTGGCGTTCTAGTGGATCCGGGTGAACCGGCAGATGAAATGGCTAACCGCAATTAAGCCGGAGCCACTGAATCATGAAGGGGCAATAAAGATATGAATGACAAACTCTGGGCAGGGCGCTTCACCCAGCCAACCGATGCCTTTGTCGAAGAGTTCACCGCTTCGATCAACTTCGACCGGCGCCTGTATCGCTACGACATCCTCGGCTCCGTCACCCATGCCAGGATGCTCGCCCGTCAGGAGATCATTGCTGACAACGAAGCTGAAACGATCATTCATGGTCTCAACGAGATTCTTGCCGAAATCGAAGCGGGCAAGTTCGTCTTTTCAGTCGCCCGTGAAGATATTCATATGAACATCGAAGCCCGCCTGATCGAAAAGATCGGTGCGGTCGGCGGCAAACTGCACACCGCCCGTTCCCGTAATGATCAGGTCGCACTTGATGTGCGCCTATATCTACGCGACGAAGTCGATGCCATTGCAACAGCTCTCAAGCAACTGCAATCGGCCCTGCTTGATCAGGCCGAGGGCAACCTCGATGTCATCATGCCTGGATACACTCATCTGCAAACCGCTCAACCGGTGCTCTTTGCTCACCACATGCTGGCTTACGTGGAGATGCTAGCTCGGGATACTGGTCGCCTGCACGACCTGCGCAGCCGACTCAACCTGCTGCCGCTCGGTGCGGGAGCCCTGGCAGGCACAACCTTCCCCATTGATCGTGAATGGGTTGCGGATCAGCTCGATTTCGCCGGAGTGACGCGCAACAGCCTGGACTCAGTCTCCGATCGCGACTTCGTTCTCGAATTCTGCAGTTTTGCCTCGATCATGATGATGCATCTCTCGCGTCTCTCCGAAGAACTGATCCTCTGGTCGAGCGCCGATTTTGCTTTCATCGATCTCTCTGATAGTTTCTGCACCGGCAGCTCCATTATGCCGCAGAAGAAGAATCCGGACGTTCCCGAACTGGTACGCGGCAAGACCGGTCGGGTCTATGGCAACCAGGTCAGCCTGCTTACCCTGATGAAGTCACTGCCGCTGGCTTATAACAAAGACATGCAGGAAGACAAGGAACCGCTCTTTGACACTATCGACACAGTACGCGGTTCGCTCAAGGTGTTTGCCGAAATGATCGCCGAGATGACTATTAAACCAGAGCAGATGCGTATTGCTGCCGGGCGTGGTTTCTCCACTGCCACTGATATCGCTGATTACCTGGTGCGCAAGGGACTGCCGTTCCGCAACGCTCATGAAGTGGTCGGCAAAACAGTGCGCTATTGCATCGAGAACAGCAAAGACATCCCGGAGTTGACCCTGGAGGAATTTAAGCAGTTCTCTCCCGACATAGATGCCGACATCTTCGATTGCGTAACCCTAGAAGCCTCGGTGAATGCCCGTAAGGCGACCGGCGGCACCGCCCGTGAAGCTGTCGAGAAAGAAATCACCCTGGCCCGCCAAGCCCTCAAGGAAAGTTAAGAATGAAAAATTTTAAGATTTTTCAGTTCTTGAGTTTTTTCGCGTCCCGCGTCCCGCGTCCCGCGTCCCTTTTCACACGCTACGCGTTCCTCATCAGTCTCATACTGATTATGATAACCTCAGGTTGCGGCAAAAAGGGTCCGGTAAGGCCTAAGCTTACTTCGCTTCCTGAAGCTCCTCGAGAATTGGCTCTGCACCAGCAGGGTAATCTCTTCGTTCTCGGCTGGACAATCCCGACGGCAAACGAGGACGGCAGCAAGGCGGAAGATCTGGTCGGCTTCCGCATCAGGCGTCTGACCTATGATGCTGCAGATGGCTGTCCAACCTGCCGCGAGCCACAGATTGAGGTAGCAGAACTCGATATCACTTACCCTGCTCCAGGGCAACGTATCGGCAAGCGACTTTACTGGCGTGATGTGGATATCCGTCTCAACAACGGTTACCGCTACGCCATTACACCTTTAACTCTTGGCGGCCATGAAGGACCTTCTGCCACAATTCATCTAGCTGTGCAACCCCCGCCACCGTCGCCGACCGACTTGCAGGTTGAAGCCGGTGATGCCCAGGTTACGGTACAATGGAGCGCGCCTGTCTTATCTGCGAATATGAGTCTGATTGGCTATAACCTTTATCGCCGACAAGCAAAACGACCTTTTCCAATTGTTCCGGTAAACGCTAAGCCTCTTAAAGAGACACGGCTACTTGATCGTGGCCTCGATAACGGCCGAGCTTACGAATATCGTGTCAGTGCGCTGGTTCGTATTGGTAATCAACAGCTGGAAAGTATGACGGGGCCGGGGGCTTTAATTACCCCGCAAAAGGGGCGCTGATACGTCCCACACAACAACTTATTGGTTTTATTAATATACTCACGAGGAGAAAATCATGTTCAGTGGATCCATGGTAGCTATCGTCACTCCTTTTGACGATCAGGGAAAATTCGCCGAGGAAACCTATCGCCAACTGATCGAATTCCAGATCGAGAACGGCACTGATGTCATAGTTCCCTGCGGTACCACCGGGGAGTCAGCGACTCTTGATGTTGATGAACACGAGTACGTCATCAAAGTCTGTCTCGACCAGGTCAACAAGCGAATTCCGGTAATCGCCGGCACCGGCGCCAACAACACCGCCGAAGCAGTCCACTTGTCAAAAAATGCTAAAAGCATGGGTGCTGATGGCCTGCTGCTGGTCTGCCCTTACTACAACAAGCCCTCTCAGGAAGGCATCTATCAGCACTACAAGCTCTTAGCTGAAGAAGTCGCCCTCCCCCAGGTGCTTTATAATGTGCCCGGCCGTACCGGCGTCAACATGCTTGCCGAAACCACCGTTCGACTGGCTGAATTTGCCAACATTGTGGCAATCAAGGAAGCATCTGGAGACCTCACCCAGGTCGGTCAGATTCTGGCTCAAGCTGGTGACAAGATCGACGTCATTTCCGGTGACGACTTTTTGACCTTCCCGATGATGTGCTGCGGTGCCAAGGGGGTTATTTCAGTCTCTGCCAATGCCATCCCCAAACAGGTCAAGGCTATGGTCGAGGCGGTAGCGAACGCCGACTACATGATGGGACGTAAGCTGCACCTCGAACTGCTCGAGTTCCACACAGCCATGTTTATCGAGTCAAATCCGGTGCCGGTCAAAAAGACCCTGGAACTGATGGACATGATCAAAGCGAACGTCCGTCTGCCATTGGTCGATATGAGCGATGCGACGCTTGAGAAGCTGAAATCGGTTTTGAAAAAATACGCTGTTATCTGATTGCACCACAAAAATTATGGTAGCTATTCAGCGTTACAAGATATGGTCATTCCCGAGGGTGTAATCGGGAATCCAGCCTTTAAATCATGGATCCCCGATAGAATCATTCGGGGATGACAGACCGTTTGTAAATAATTCAGATTGTGCCGAATAGTTACAAATTTTATGGAGTGTAAATCCGGAAGATTCAAGGTTTGACTCTGTGCTCCTTATCTCTTTTTAAGTTAATTATTGAGGTTAAAAAATGATCAAAGTTGCAATTACTGGAGCCGCTGGACGTATGGGTGGCCGTATCATTACCCTGGTTACCGAAGCCGCAGGGCTTGAAGTGGCTGGAGCAGTCGAAATGGCCGGGCACGCCAAACTCGGTGAGGATGCTGGCTACGTCGCTGGTTGCGGCAATCTTGGTATTGCCATTACCGACTCACTGGAGCAGGCACTGGCTGACGCTGACGTATTAATCGACTTCACCTGGCCGGAGGTCACCATAGCCAATGCAGCGGTCTGTGAGAAACTTAAAAAAGCGATGATCGTCGGTACCACCGGTCTGAACCAGGAGCAGCGTAACATCATCACTCGGGTCGCCGAATCGACCCCAGTGGTCTTTGCACCGAACATGAGTGTCGGCGTCAACGTCTGCTTCAAGGTTCTCAAGGATATTGCCAAAACTCTCGGTGAAGGTTTCGATGTCGAGATTGTTGAACTGCATCACAACAAGAAAAAAGATTCGCCGTCCGGCACCGCCGTACGCATGGGTGAAATCGTTGCCGATGCTCTCGATCGCGACTACGACCAGGTCGCCAACTATCATCGTGAAGGCATGTGCGGCGAGCGCACCAAGGAAGAGATCGGCATGCAGACTGTACGCGGTGGCGATATCGTCGGTGAACACACCGTCTACTTCATCGGTATGGGCGAGCGCATCGAACTTACCCATCGCGCCATGAACCGTGACATGTTTGCACGTGGGGCGGTACGCGCCGCCGGTTGGCTGGGTGGCAAGGATGCCGGGCTTTATGATATGCAGGATGTGCTTGGACTTAAATAATTACTGAACATTTAGAGGAGTTTTTCATGGCTAGAATTAATGATTCATACCTGAAGTTGCAAGCAGGATATCTATTCCCAGAAATTGGGCGGCGGGTAAAAGAGTTCACCGATGCCAACCCTGAAGCCGCAGTAATTCGCCTTGGCATCGGCGATGTCACCCTGCCGTTGGCTCCAGCGGTCCTCAAGGCCTTTCATGACGGCGTTGATGATATGGCCAAAGGCGAGAGCTTCCATGGTTACGGCCCTGAACAGGGCTACGATTGGCTTTCTCAGGTGATCATTGACAAGGCCTACAAGCCTCTTGGTGTCGACCTGAAGACCTCAGAAGTATTCATCTCCGATGGGTCAAAATGCGACTGTGCCAATATCCTCGACATCTTCGACCTCGGCAATAAGGTTGCTATCTGCGATCCGGTTTATCCGGTCTACAACGATACCAACGTCATGGTCGGCCGCACTGGAGAAGCTGATGACAAGGGCTACTACGCCGGCATTCACTACATGCCCTGCATCGGTGCCAACAATTTCACTCCAGCAATCCCCACAGAAAAGGTCGATGTGATCTATCTCTGTTACCCAAACAATCCAACCGGGGTTGTAGCCACTAGGGGAGACCTGAAAAAATGGGTCGATTATGCCTTGGCCAATGATGCCGTGATCCTCTTTGATGCCGCCTACGAGGCATTCATAACTGAAGCGGATATCCCTCACTCGATCTACGAGATTGAGGGTGCTCGCCAATGTGCTATCGAGTTCCGCTCCTTCTCCAAGACCGCCGGTTTCACCGGTGTACGCTGCGGCCTGGTAGTTGTTCCCGAGGAGTTGATGGGCACTACTGCCAGCGGAGAGAAGTACAGCTTCAACAAACTATGGAACCGCCGTCAGACCACCAAATTTAACGGCGTCTCCTACCCGGTGCAGAAAGCAGCGGCAGCTGTTTACTCCGATGAGGGTTGGACACAGATCAAAAAGAACATCGACTACTACATGGAGAACGCCCGCATCATCCGCGAAGGCCTGACCTCTGCCGGCATCACCTGCTTCGGCGGCGTCAACGCTCCCTACATCTGGTTGGAAACTCCCGAAGGTATGAGCAGTTGGGATTTTTTCGACAAACTCCTGAATGAATGCCATGTGGTTGGTACTCCGGGCAGCGGTTTCGGTCCCTCCGGCGAAGGCTACTTCCGCCTTTCGGCCTTCGGTGCTCGCGACAATGTTGAAACTGCAGTGCAGCGGATCAAGGAGAAGTGGGGGAAATAGTGGCTTGAGCAACATTGGAGATGGCGGTAATGGTCACGGCACCGGTGACTGCACAAATGCGATCACATAAAACAGATTTGACTGAATACTACCCAGGGGACACTTGCACCAGTGTCCCCTGGCATGGAAATCATAACCAGCAGTAGAAAATCAGGCCGTTTTCACCGTCGCGGCATCCTCGAGTTTGTATTCCCTGACAGCCATCTCACGCAGTTTGTAAATCTGAACCTTGCCACTCGCAGTCATCGGATATTCATCGACAAATTTGACGTAGTGAGGAATCTTGTGGTTGGCAATACGATTATGACAGAACCCTCGAATCTCCTCTGGCGTACACGTAATCCCTTTGCGCAGCTTGACCGCAGCCATAACCCGCTCACCGTACTTTTTGTCCGGCACGCCAAATACCTGCACATCGGAAACCTTGGGATGGGTGTAGAGAAATTCCTCAATCTCGCGTGGATAGATATTTTCACCGCCACGGATGATCATATTCTTGATCCTGCCAGTGATATGGCAGTAGCCCTCCTCATTCATAACCGCCAGGTCACCGGTATGCAGCCAGCCCTCCTCATCAATCGCCTCGGCCGTCTCTTGCGGTAACTTGTAGTAGCCTTGCATGACCAGATAACCTCTGGTACAGAGTTCGCCCTGCTCACCGGCAGGCAGGGTTGCGCCGCTGTCGACATCGACGATCTTCACCTCGACATCAGGCAGTGCCCGGCCAACGCTTGACACACGCAGATCGATCTCATCGCGAGTGCGGGTCTGGGTAATCACCGGTGAGGCCTCGGTCTGGCCATAGGCGATAGTAATCTCGGTGCAATTCATATCACTAATAACCTGTTTCATCACCTCAATCGGACAGGGAGAGCCAGCCATGATCCCGGTGCGCAGCGAAGAAAGATCGTACTGCTTGAAATCAGGATGCTCAAGTTCGGCAATAAACATAGTCGGCACACCATGTAACGCCGTGCATTTTTCAACCTCAACCGTACGCAGTACGGTTTCTGGCTCAAAGGTCTCAACCGGCACCATGGTTGCGCCGTGGCTCACACAAGCCAGCACACCAAGTACGCAACCAAAGCAATGAAAAAAGGGTACCGGGATACAGAGCCGATCATGCTCACTGAAGTCCATACAGCGACCAATATTGTAGCCGTTGTTGATAATGTTGAGATGGGTCAACATCACCCCTTTGGGAAAGCCAGTGGTTCCAGAAGTGTACTGCATGTTGATCACATCCTCGGGGTGCAGGTCCTTTTGCATTTCAAGAAGAACCTCGTCGCAAACCCCGGCTCCGTACTGCTCCAGCTCACAGTAGTTGAGCATGCCTTCATGACGCTCTTCGCCGAGAAACACCACATTCTTCAAAAACGGCAGGGTTTCACAGTGGAAATCACCCGGAGTGGCTTTTTTTAACTCGGGAATAACGGTATAGAGACTTTCAATGTAATCGGTATCCTTGAAGCCCTGAACCAGAAACAGAGTTGTCGAATCCGACTGACGCAGGATATATTCCAGCTCAGCCGACTTGTAACTGGTATTGACAGTAACCAGTACGGCACCAACCTTGGCGGTGGCGAACTGCAGAACCACCCATTCAGGAACATTGTTGGCCCAGATCGAAACATGATCACCCTTGCGGATACCTATATGAAACAGTCCCTTGGCCACCCGGTCTGTCAGTTGGTCGAATTCACGATAGCTCAAACGCATCCCGAGATCAGGATAGACCAGGGCATCATTTTCAGGAAAACGTCTTGCAGTATCTTGCAACAGACCGCCAATGGTAAATTGGAGTGCTTCTGACATAATAGTAGTGTTCCTTTCCCTTAATCTAAAAGTCTGGATTTACAAAGCCAACAATGGTGTGGCAATAAACAGCTTGGCCCCGCTTCCTGCCGAAATCAAGCAACGTCTACAATGATAAAAGTTTTTCTAGCCATGCCGTTGCCGATGTGGATCTCGTCCCCGCAGACCTTACCGAGCAGTGCACTCCCCAAAGGCGACTCCGGTGTGATGACAAGACATTCCGCATCGCCGTTGACCAATTTCAATCCTCCCGCATCTGGCCCTAGAAAGACCTTCCTGCTACTGCCGTCATCAGCCTCTATTGTGACATAAGCGGTCAAGCGGATGAGCGTTTCATCGTCAAAGGAGCGGAGTGCCAGCTTCCGGTAACTCTCCAGTGCCTGGCGAATGTCCTGGGCACGATTGGCCTGCCCTTGTGCAACGTAAGAGGCCTCCAGGCCGGTGGTGTCGTATTTATTGTCGGGAAGGCATTCTGAGTGCGTAGCGGCAGCATGGGCAGTCCTGGAGGCCTCGGTCAGAACCCTGAGATCGGCAGTTAAAGCCATGATAATTTTATCTAAAAGGTCTTTTTTGTTCATGATAACGCGGCAATTAAAGACTCGAGTCTCGCCAGACGTTTAGGGCTAGTAGCAACCAGCCGACCAGGAAGGCGACTCCACCTATCGGTGTAATTATACCAAGCGGCTTAGTACCAGTCAGCACCATTGCATACAAACTACCTGAAAACATGACGATTCCGACAAACAACAGCCAGCCGGAGGTACGCAGCAGAGAGGCTTCCGGCATTAACTTGCAGAGGAGGCCGATCATGATCAGTCCAAGAGCATGGATCAGGTGATATTGAACCGCCGTCTCCCACACAGTCAACATCTCCGGGGCAACTTTGGATTTCAAACCATGGGCGCCAAATGCGCCGAGGCTGACACCGATAAGGGCGTTCAGGCTGCCAAGGATAATGAATAGTTTCATGCGATGATCTACTCCACAGGGTACTTCAGATAGGTAACTACAGAGAAGTTTGGTACGTCATCATAGGTGAATACTGCATAATATTTGGCCGTATTTTTGTCGCCGAAATTATCGTACGTGTAGTTGTCTTTGCCGCCGTAAAGCTTTTGGCCATCATAAGGTGTGCATGGCACGTGGAACGGATTCTTGACCACGATGACGCCTCCAAAAGCTGTATCATTCGGGTTGTCCCACAGCAGTTTAACCATGTTTTTTTCAAGCACAAAACGTAGGTTACTAACCGGGTCAACGCCTTTTCTACGCTTTTTGATATAGTTGAGGACCAGGCTGGGGGGGTGCTGACCATTTCCATCCAGCCACTGCACTTTTTGCGATTTACAGAAGGTCTTTTCGGATGTGGCATAGAGGAAGAATGAGAGCTTTTCGCCGGCTTCACTGAGACGAACCATCTCGTTGATCGCAAAAGTATCAAAGACAAAATTCTGCTGCGGATGTGTCTTGAGGGTCTCCACACTGACCTCGTAGCCGACCCTTTCTATCACCTGACGATTTTTGACATTGGCATAACTCTTTTCATCTTCAAGAGGCTTGACCATTTCGACGTGAAAACGAGTATTGTCATCAGCGCTCACCGTATCCGCATGGAGAATCAGATAGGCCTCGGAGATAACCGTATTTTCCATATCCGGCATCTGGATCGTATCAAAAGCAATGCAGCCGTACAGACGATCACCTTTGGCATCATAGCCAACATCAAGAACCGATCTATCCAGACCGGCACGTGAAATGGTTATCGTGGATGAACTTTGCAATTCCAGGCGCGCGTCTGGAAGCGTATAGGATATTTCCAACTTCGGCCGATAGGTTAAGCCACTGCTATACTTGCCAAAACCGATATCCCACTGCATCAACTGCGAGGAACGATTCATAGGCAAGGATTTTGGCCCTTCCATTCTGAAGGTAGCTTTACGGCGTTTGAGTGCTTCTTGCAGCAGTTGGCGCTCTTGTTCAGCAAACACATAAGCATGCCAGATCCCCTGAGAGAGCTGATGTGAACCGGACGGTTGGTCGATGTAACCAAGCAGCTTTGCTTGTTTGATATCATCGTAGCTGGAGAGCGTCTCCACTGTACGTTCGTCAATCATCCCGACACGCCATTCACCATAGCGTTCCACCTGTACCAGGACCCGATTCATCGGGAAAAACGAGATACGGGCATCAGTGATGATTGCGTGTTCAGGAACAGTCTCCAGGGAAAAGGAAGTAATACCGTAACAGACCCCTTTGGTCTCGGAAATACCGACAAAAAGTGAGTTGACGCCAAAATGTTCCTTGTTTTTGACTGTTAATTCACCTACATAGCCAACATCTTCTTTGCGCGGATAAAGAATTTTGGAGAACATGCTGAGTTCAGGATGCGTACGTATACCGACGACCGGAGCGTAGGGTGATTTGATATAACGTCTACCGCGCTTGATGACGGCTCGGACAAAGTAGTAATAGTTGGAATTGGGTTCGATCTGACGATCGGTAAAGCTGTGCGAACGAGTCATGCCGATACGATTGGATCCCCGGCAGAAGCCGTTAGATTTATCTGAACGGTATATCTCGAAGTAAATGTTCTCCGTGAGCGGGTATTGCCAAGACAAGGTCGTCTCTTTGGCATTGACATCGGTGGCAATAAAGCTCTCCACTCGCGGCAAACCATCTTTTTTAGCATAGTTGGGTGCCTCACGAAGGGCTTTGCCAAGAGCGGAAATATGCTCATGGATATGCTCGGTCATATCTTCCTGGTAGTCAGAGATATTACGTGTGCCCACCTCAACGACCAGTGCCAGGGCTCCCTGGGAATAGTAAAATTCCCTGCCGCTGCCGGAGATGAGTGCCGTGGGAGGCTTGCCCATATGAACGCCGTATTCACGTCCTGAAACCCTGCGTATTTCCTCAGCCATATTTGCCGCGAGCACATTTAAATCGGTTGTGCCGACAACATCTTCGTGGATGAAATTGTGTGCTGGGAAAAAGACATTGCCCTGAGAGTGGTAGTCAAGTGCGATGGTAATATTGGGATGATCTTCGGCAAAAGCTTTCAGTGCCTGAGTCTCGGGCTCAGAGAATGCCGAGGGTCCCGGGTAGACATTCGAAGAGGTGTTTTTATTGGGCGTGAAACCGATGGAAAAATTGCGATTCAGATCGACGCCGAAACTGCCATCGGCATTCTGGCGACGGTTTTTTCGCCAGAATGAAAAATGGGTGCGTGAATACTCAAATCCATCTGGGTTAGCGCATGGCACCATATAAAAGGTGGCGCGCTCAAGCAGATGATTCAGAAGCGGGTCATATTGAATATGATCAAGGACGTATTGCGCAAAAGCAATCGAGAGTTCTATACCTATCCATTCACGAGCATGAATGGTTCCGGTATAAAAAAGCGCCGGTTTACTATCGGCATCTTGCATACCTTTACTGACCGTGACAGCAATGATATCACGCTCTTCCCAGGTTGTTCCTATGGTCTCGATACGGAACAGGTCAGGATGTTCTTTTGCTGCGGCCTTGAAAAAATCGATACACTCATCGTATGAGCTATACTGCTGTCTCACGTATTTCCTTTAACCTTGATATACATTCAATCCAGAAACGCTTTACGCCACTGGTTAATGTTCGCTTTGGGAATAAATTCATAGTCAACCAGCTCTTCAAACGAGCTGACTTCCTTATTATCTACCAGTTCCTTGATGCGTACTGCCGTGTCATCATCCATGCCATAGAGCGTAAGAAGCTGTGTCAGCGTCACTGAGGCAAAATCGAAACACTCAGTCCGAGCAATCGGTGAAGACTCTTCATTTTCTTCAGCAGCCACCTTCACTTTTTCAGGGAGTTCGCCTTCATCAGCAAGCGGGGCAAGTGGGGCAAGCGCTTCAGGCACATCAGAAAGTTGCGATTCTTCAGTCAATTCCATCTCAAGATTGTCGTCTTTGTCTTTAAGCCAGTAAGCACCATCAGTCGAAGGGGTATAAGGCGAAAAGTGGATATGACGCATAGTGCGAAGCAACGAAGCCGAGATCTTGCCCAGTTCTTCCCATGAGTAGAGTGGCACATGCGGCATCTGGAAACGTCCTTCACTCAAGTCCCACATAATGTACTGACCGATCCAGTCACGAATGTATGGAAAAGCCGCGAAGGCCGTTGCACACTCTAGCACATAAGGCTGATCGGTTTTAGCATCGATGGCGATATCGCATGCCCAGTACTCCGCCTTGGCTGCCTTGGAAGTCTTTACCGCCAGTTCCAGCGCGTTCATGGGAACGTTATCGTAGCTCATCGAACCGCCCTGGGAGGTATTGGTAATCCACTCGCCCTTGCCCGAATAGCGCCAGAAGGCACAAACCGGTTTGTGACCGATCAGCATGACTCGAAGATCGCCGCTGTCTTTAAGCTCAATGGCGTCCTGAATGTACATCGGCAGATACTTCTTCTTGTCAAAAAGGGCCTTGGCCTCTTTTTTGTTATCCACTTTATGGACGAAATAGCCACCGTAATTTGAAGGCCCGTAGGAGCGCTTCACGATCTTCGGATATTTTGCCGTCTCAAGATATTTATCCCCGGCCTGCTTATCGTAAAAAATTTCTGTTTTCGGCGTGGCAATGCCATATTTATCACAAAACAACGTCACATTCTCTTTGGACTTATTCGAAAACTGGGTTTCAAGGGACGGCAGGAAACGCACATTCGGTAATGCTTTAGAGATCTCAACAAAGGTCTCATAAGCCGTTGCGGGGATATTGCCGATCAGCACATCGATCTTTTTGCGTTTGACCTCTTTGATAAACCGGGCCTTGTCGTTGCCCCAATGGTAGACAACCGTTTCAATTTTGTCAGGCCATCCCTTGAGGTTGCTGCTATTAAAAAAACAGAGCACATAATCCAGGTACAGCAAGCCAATTTTCGGCAATTTGGTCTGACTCATTACTTCCACCCCTTATTGATTTTTATTAGAAATACGGTCAATCAAGGCAACTATTTTGTCGATTTTTTTGTCATTAAAATCAAGTCCCATCGTTTCCTGCTCCGGTGTTGCAAAAGCCGGAAGACCATTGATTTCAAGGACAACGTACTCTTCATGTTCAATGTCATAGATAATATCAACACCGGCAATCTCAAGACCAACCACTGACGCCGCATGGATTGCAAGAGCCACGATCTCGTCATCTGGCTCACGCAGAATCACACTGCCACCGGAGGTGATATTGGTACGCCAGTCGCGGTTCCCGGCTTTGCGACCGTAACAACCGATATACTCACCATCAACAATATCGATACGGTAATCGGTGAAATCGTTCTTGATAAACCGTTCAAGGTAAATATGACGCATATCTATCTGATTCAGAAACGGCATCAACATATCAAGAGAGGCACGGTTCTCAAGAAGCGCCATGCCAGCACCACCCCAGCCATCTATCGGCTTAAACACCATTTTGCCCCATTCATCCATCTTTGCATAGATCATCTCAGGTTTTTCCCGGTGACCAATAAAAAAATCAGAAGTTTTCACGCCCGCCTGGCTCAGTATCATGTTAGTACGGAATTTGTCTTCGGTCAGCATGAATGCCTGGGAATTATTCACTGTAGGGATATATGAACCCAAGGTCTCATACATATATAATTGTGCTACCGTCTGCTCACCGGCATTGTAGGAAAAAAACACATCCAGCTCACACATATCAATGCCATTACAGAGAATACCTGCATTATCACCATAAGCAAACCGCAGATCAAGACCTGTTATCGGTTCAATTTCACGTTCCCGGAGACGATCCACAAGCTTCTGCTGAACGACATCGCCACCACCGTTGGCATACATCCAGATACCTGCTCTTCTCATACCTTACTCCCTGAAATCATGATGTCTGACAAAATGTTTCAGCAGTGTCGTCGTGAGCTTAATGCGCTCGGCAAAACTGCTTTTACGGGCACGTTCGTACACCGTATGGTCGCCGTCGCCGAAAGGGCCGAAACCATCCAAGGTAATAACATTGTGTGAACTGAGAATATTCGCATCACTTACACCGCCGCGCTCTTCAGTCTGTAGTTTTTGACCGCTGATGCGTTCTATATCTGCGACAAACTGTTGTGTTGCCGGTGAATTTTGCATTACGTCACGCTGGATACCACCGCCGAGGACCGCTGTGGTTCCGTGGATATAACTCCTGGCAACAATATCGTCAATTGCCGCAAGCACGCGGTCACGCTCTTCGGCCACCTTATAGCGCAACTCAAACAGCAAGTGAGCTTTAGGTGAGATCGTGTTTGCCCCAAGGCCACCTTCCATTTTACCAACATTGACGGTGGTTCCCCGGGAAAGGTCTGTCAGTGCTACCAGTGCTTGCAACTTGTAAGAGGCTTCGAGATTGGCGTCAATACCGTCAGCATAATGGTTGCCAGCATGCTCGGCCTGGCCTTCGATATTGATGGTATAGGTGCCGACACCCTTGCGACCGCTGACCACTTCCAGATTCGGCCCGGCGGCTTCGAAGACAAGACAGTAATCGTAGTCCTTTGCCAGTTCTATGCTGAGATATTTAGAATCATCGCTACCAGTTTCTTCATCGCTGACCAACAGCACGTCAATATTGGCGATCTCAATGCCCTCACGATGCAGGTTGCGCAGCGATTCGAGCGCAACGATGTTGCCCCCTTTCATATCACACGCACCAGGACCAAATATCCATTCGTCATCTTCTTCGTAATGATCAAATGTCTTCGGTGGGAACACCGTATCAAGGTGGCCCAAAAGAAGAACCTTTTTGCCAACCTTACAACACTTCGAACGGTAGTAACGATGTTCACCGATCAACTCACGCTCATAACGGATAACCTCATAGCCGAGCGGAGCCAGCCATTCATCAAATAGCTCACCGACAGCATCAACCCCAACCTTGTTCTTGGTGTAGGAATTGATGCGCATAATTTGCTCTAAGTCTCTGAAGTAATCCATGCATTATCCAGAATATAAGATTTAGAAAATATATCATACAACATAAGGCACCTTAATGTTGAGCCAGTTTCTCTTTCATGACTTTTTAAAGACCTGACAATAAGGATTCATTGTCTGACAAATTGGACATGTTTAAGAATTTTATGCTTTTCTTCGTGAGCATATCGACGATAATAGTAAATTGGTCATGTAGGATCGTCATCACATAAACCTATGTGGTATATTGTGAAGTATAATTTTCAAAAAGGAGTCAACAGTGGCACGTTTACCCGTAATCGTTGGATTTGGAGGGATCAATCCTGCAGGCAGAAGTTCAGCTCACCACGGTTATCGCCGTATGGTGATTGACCGACTGGACCAAGAACCCGCACAACAGACCTATGCCGCCCTTGCTCAAGTAATGGGGCTGACCCGTGATGACAACGGGCAAACCGTTGATGGCGACGGCACGGTGCTCACGCAGGCGGCGATCACAGAAAAATATGCATCCTATATCAAGGACAATACCTTGATTCGTCGTTTGGAGAATAATCTGTTTGACCGGGATTTTATTCCGGAGAACAAAACGGCTATGCTCACAGCCTCACCGGGACAACCAATCATTTTCACTCTCAAACGCAAGCAGCTCCCCACTATCATCCCTGAGAATTGGCAGGTGTCGGATCTGGACAAGAACAATGTCAAGATTGAAGTTCAGAAGAGTATGGACGTGTTTCTGCCCAGTACTCGCTCCTCAAAGGTGCAGAGTGCCGGACAACTACCAACCGGTTTTGACCCAGCAAAGCTCTACCAGTCACGAAGCCATCCACGCGGCCTGCAAATGACCATCTATGGAGCTTCAGATGCAGTGCAGTCTGTCGGCATTGACTGGGAAATAATTCGCTCGGCTGTCGCCCCGGACAAAATCGGGGTTCTCTCCGGAAGTGCCATGGGACAACTTGATTATGATGGCTCAGGCGGTATGCTGCAGGCTCAACTACTAGGCAAACGCGTCAGTGCCAAACAGTTGCCATTAGGTCTGGTGGAGATGCCCGCCGACTTTATCAATGCCTATATTCTCGGCAGTGTCGGTGCCACCGGCTGTAATGTCGGTGCCTGCGCTACCTTTATGTACAATCTGCAGGTAGCGAGCCAGGACATCCAGAGCGGTCGCCGACGTGTGGTCGTGGTCGGCACCAGCGAAGCACCGATAACTCCTGAAATCATCGAAGGCTACCGTACTATGGGCGCTCTGGCCGAAGACGACAAATTACTCTCTCTGGATTCGGATCGTGATACGCCCGACTTCCAGCGTGCCTCCAGACCATTCTCAGACAACTGCGGGTTCACCCTTTCAGAGTCCTCACAGTTTTTTGTCCTTTTCGACGACGAACTGGCTATGGAACTCGGCGCTAACATTTACGGCTCGGTTGCCGATATCTTTATCAATGCAGATGGTTATAAAAAATCTATACCCGGACCAGGAGTGGGCAACTATATCACCGTCGGCAAAGCCGCTGCAGTAATCAAGGCAATCATCGGTGAAGAAGGGTTGAAAAGAAAAAGCTATGTCCATGCTCACGGCACCAGCACCCCGCAGAACCGGGTGACCGAGTCTCATATTATTAACGAAATAGCCAAAGTGAACGGTATCGACCAGTGGACTGTCGCTGCAGTGAAATGTTATCTGGGACACTCTCTGGGGGTTTCTGCCGGCGATCAACTGATGGCTTCCCTGGGCACCTGGAAATATGGCCTGATTCCAGGTATCGTCACCAGCGACCATATGGCAGACGACGTCCACGACAGCAACCTGCGCTTTATCCTCGATCACGATGAAGTAGGCGTCACCGGCATGGATGCTGTACTGATGAACGCTAAAGGTTTCGGCGGCAACAATGCCACTGGCGCAATTTTATCACCACAGGTCACCAAGGAATTGCTGGAGAACAAATACGGTCGCCAGCGTATGAGTGAATATCGCAACTGCAATCAGTCTGTAGCCGAAGCTGCGGATTTATACGACTGTGAGACAACCGCTGGCAGGACAACCCCGATCTATCGTTTCGACCATAATGTAGTTGCTGGAGAAGATCTTGTGATTACCGAAAGTGAACTTAAAATACCAGGTTATTCCCGTGCTATAGACCTGAGAGTGAAAAACCCATATACCGATATGGTACTAGAAGCCCCTTAGTCTGATTTCTCTTTCAAACTCCTGGCCAGGATTTCGAAGGCCAGGTCGTGGTCGACTTCAGGATTCAGTGCAGGCCCGAGTAACCGAATCAGCGCAGCACGTTTGAGCAGGCGGTCATCAAAAGTGGCCTGTGGAGCCAGGCGCTGTAGTTCATTTTTAAAGTGGCTAAAGTTGAGATCGCGCGTCAACTGCATCGCATCACCAAGACTGTTATAGTTCATGGCTGCTCGGTCAAAGATCGCCCTTGCTCCTTTGCGCGTATATAGCCAGAGGGTCTCATCACGTTCTTCTGTGACCACGACTGTCTCGCTCTTGACTTTCTTGGTCATGGGTATCCCACCGGCAAGTACAGTTTTGCCCAGACTGAATTTGCGCTGCGTCTCCGTAACCATGATTTGCGATTGTCCGGCAGTACAGGTTGCAACCAGAAGTAAATCAATATTGCGGTAATCAAGTGAACAGACCTTGCCATCAGACAATTCAAGCCGCAACAACTGCGGTCCCAGAATGAAACGATGGATATAGAGTGGTGAGGTTTTACTGCGCACAGTATCGACATCAACCACCAATGCAGGAACACCGCCCTGGATGAGTCGAGCGGCCAATAGCTTTGCCTGCTGCGCATCAGCAAAACTTGCGACAACCGCCGGGCCACCGTCGGAAATCTTTTGTCGGGTCTCAAAAACCAGACTACCCATAGTATCGGCAATGGTTTTAGCAACTACAGATTCTTCCTGATGCCAGCCATAAACTGCAACAATATGCATGACCTCCCTCCGCTCACAAAAAAACGTTTAATTTATTATGCCACCATTTTATCAAAAAAGTTTCAAAATCAAGCGACAGTCTCTTTTTAATGATAATGTTGATCCAACGCTTACAAACATAGTCATTAATCAAGATCAACGTACGTCTTTGGTGATAAAATGGGCATATTAATAATTGACGACTCAATGGTTTCGCGAATTTTTATTGGCGACCTGCTCAACGAGGTCGGCTATACCGATCTGACTCTTTGTAGTTCAGTTGAAAAAGCATATCAAGCTATTGGGTTCTATAAACACGACACAACGACAACAGATCTTGACCTGATCCTGCTGGATATTAATCTGCCGGGGAAAAGCGGCATCGATGCCTGTAGGGAACTTTCCGAGCATGCCGTCTTTGGTGATGTGCCTATTATCATCATCAGCGGTACTGACTACCTTGAGGGACTGGATGCCGCGTTCTCTGCCGGTGCCATTGACTATATAACCAAGCCGCCAAGCCACACAGAACTACTGGCCAGGATACCTTCCGCCCTCCGACTGAAAGCCGACATGAATCATCGCAAGGCACGTGAAGCCGCGCTTCTGGTTCTCAACGAACGCCTCGCAGAAATGAACCGGGAACTGGAAAGACTCTCGGTAACTGATAGCCTCACGGGCCTTGCAAATCGACGCTTCTTTAATGAGTTTTTGCATCGTGAATGGCTGCGAGACCAGCGCGAACAACAGCCGTTTTCAGTAATCATGGTCGATATCGACCATTTCAAGAAGTATAACGATCACTACGGTCATATCGAAGGTGATATCTGCTTGCAGAAAGTATCGCGGGCATTGCAGGGTGCGCTCTGCAGAGCCGGAGACCTTCTGGCCCGCTACGGCGGGGAAGAATTTGTCGCTATTCTTCCCCATACCAATATACTAGGAGCAGCTGAACTGGCGGCAGCCTTTCATTCCCACATCCGCAAGTTGGCAATACCACATGAGACATCACCGGTGTCGACAACAGTCACTATCAGCGTCGGCGTCGCCAACGTTACTCCCAACCAAAGCATCTCCCCTTCACAAGTGGTCGCCACAGCTGATAAAGCCCTCTATCGGGCCAAACAAGCCGGCCGCAATCAGAGCGTAATAGCCAAAGATTTCACAGAAGAAGACCAAGAAGCCTGACGGACTTCAAGAAGTTGGCTGTTAGGGGCCAGATTCATCCTTCTGGCTCCAGTGCCAGTGCGATCAACTCCCACAATTCTTCATGGCCCTGCCTGGTCAGGACTGAGAAAGGAGTAAGAAACTCCTTAGAAAGCCCCGTACTCCCAGCAATTTTTGCCACGCGACGAGCAAGTTCGTTACGGCTAACTTTATCAACCTTAGTGATTACCGGAATAGTTGGGATCTCACTCTCCTCCAACCAGTCGAGAAACCGCAGATCTTCTTCGCTCGGGTCCCGACGGGCATCAAGCAACCAGACCACAGCCCGCAAATTTGAACGTCCCTTCAGGTAGCCATGCACCATAGGTTGCCACCTCTCGCGCACTGAGCGCGGCGCTCTGGCAAAACCGTAGCCAGGCAGATCAACGAAATAAAGGACCTCGTTGATCGCAAAGAAGTTCAGCAGTTGCGTACGTCCAGGAGTTGACGATGTGCGAACCAACCCTTTACGATTGAGGAGACAATTGATCAGACTACTCTTACCAACGTTACTGCGTCCGGCAAAAGCAATTTCAGGCCACTCGTCCGAAGGACAACTGGCCAGGGACGGAGCACTGGTTACAAATTCAGTACTATGTATAAGCATTTATACGCACCTGTTTTTAGCATTTCTCTTGGTTATTTTTCGTTCCTGGCATCCTAGTCAGTGACGTTTATCCTACCACAGAGTCATATGATCACCCAATTTTCTACAACTTGTAGGAGCCTGAATACCTCATTGGATGACCAGCCAACCTGGAAAAAACGTTGATTTTTTTTGTGAAAGCTGTTATCCAGTATGCTGTTCATGGGACATGATACTCCACCGCTTCCTGAGGGGGCATGGGCTGGCAACATCTTCAGCCAGGCGTTGAAGCGGGCTCCCACAACGGCAATAGCTTCGAAGCGCACCAACATTATTGTTTTTTTATGGCTCAGCGCTCGAATCTGATAGACATTTTACAAACACTGTTTTAGTTTAGTATCTAAATTCAATCTTTTGTCTAACTTTAAGGAGTGCCGTGAAATGGGATTTCGCATGATTGTGCGCTTGATGGCCCTGCCCCTGCTGACTATCTTTTGTCTGGCAACCTTTGCCAGCGCTGACCAAAATCGTCCTGGACGACTGGTTACCCTCGATAACAAGGAAATCGTTTTTGACAGTATCTTGGAACGAGATATTATCAAAGGCTGGTGGAATGGTTCAGCGATTACAGTGCCATTGGATACTGTCACTGAAATCACCTTTTTTGAGGCACCAAAAGTTGATTACAGTATCATTGGCAATGATATCAAAACCGGCATTATGGGTCTGACCAGACGATCTGATGGTAAAAAGTTCGTATTGCAGGACGCCTTTATGCCTGCGGACTGCAACTGCAGCTATATCACTTACACCTATCGCAATCCGTTCACCGGTGAAACCCTGCAGGCCAATGCAGCAATTGATGGACTGCAGAAGATCAGCTTTGAAGATGGCGTCCGCTGATTTAAAGAAGAAACAGAGATAACGAGCGGGGCAAATATGCCCCGTTTTTTTATGTGTTACGTTGCAGTATCTCCTACTCTCAGGTATAATTTCGACGACGTTATGCAGCATCCGCTTGCCCTCTGCAAAACAATTCTATTCTTTTAAGGAGACACTAAAATGTTTAGCTCGCAATTGATTGATGCTATGAATGAGCAGATGAAAAACGAATTTCTCTCTGCCTACCTATACCTTGCTATGGGCGGCTACTTTGAAGCCGAAGACCTCCCGGGAATTGCTTCATGGATGCGAGTTCAAGCGTTGGAAGAACTCTCCCATGGAGAAAAATTCTTTAATTTTATCTGCGAAGCTGGTGGCCGCACCGACCTGCGAGCAATTGACGCACCGCAGAACGATTACACCTCGCCACTCGACTGCTTCGTATATTCTCTGAAGCATGAAAATTTTGTCACCGAGAGTATCAACAAACTTATGGACCTGGCTCGTCAGGACAACAACCATGCTGCCCAGATATTTTTGCAGTGGTTTGTCACAGAACAAGTCGAAGAAGAAGCCAATTTTGGCCTGATTGTGAAAAAGCTTCAGCGTATCGGCGACGATGGTAACGGCCTGTTGCGTCTCGATGAAGAACTGGCCCAACGTAGCTTTATACCTATTCCAGCAGGTGCCTGATCGACCGACAGGAGCTAGGGAAACTCTCTCAACGGTATACCTTGCCTGTTAGTTAGAAAAAAATAATTTTGTTTGGCAAACAACTTTTTTTGCTGCTAAGATTAACCGTCTTTGAGCCATATGAATAATCAGTTTGAGGAGGATTTACATGCTTGACAACATTGATTTGAAGGATGCCGTACGTCGTGCCATGCAAACGGAAAAAAATGCCATGGACTTCTATCTGCGTGGCGCAGAGATCATGCAAAACGCCGAAGCTAAAAAGGTCTTTGAACTTCTCGCTCGTGAAGAACGTGAACATGCTGAGTGGTTTTACAATGTCTATCCTGGCGATGACATTGCCAACCTTGATGAATTCCTGAATGCCGATGTCGATCAGGATTCGGAATGGATGTCGGAACTGAATCAGATGGAAGCTTCAGATTTCAACGAACGCAAAGCCATGGAAATGGCCATGGAGAAGGAAAAAGGCCTGGCTGAACACTTGCGCGCCTTTGCCGCAAAAATTGAGAACCCTGAAGTTCGCAAGGTCTTTGAAGATAATGCTACGTCAACCGATTATCACTTCCAAATCATCGAATCAGAGTATGCCCGCCTGATGGGCATGGTGCATGAAACAGACATAGATACCTTTGTACGTGAATAAATTTGTACGCGAATAAATAGCTTTTAAAAAGCCGGAGGCCACATGGCCTCCGGCTTTTTTTATGGACCATCATTCTACTGCAAACCAATTCCTTCATCAAACTTCTATCAGCCTATTTTTCGTCGTCTCTTTTTGCCACCCCATTACGTAACAGCCCCTCCACATCTCCGACCGGCACCGGCTTACTGAAAAGATAGCCCTGCATCTCATCACACCGTTTTTCCTTGAGCACAGCGAACTGCCCTTCCGTTTCGACACCCTCTGCAATCACTTTGAGATTCAGACTGTTACCCATGGAAATAATCGCGCTGGCAATGGCGGCATCGGTGGAGTTACCTTCGATATCCCGAACAAATGTGCGATCAATCTTCAGAGTGTTAACGGAGAAACGCTTGAGATGCGCCAAAGAGGAGTAACCGGTACCGAAATCATCGATTGAGATATGGATACCCATGTCACGCAACTGAATGAGGATCCCCACAGCAAACTCTGGATTTTGCATAATAACTGTTTCGGTGATCTCGAATTCGAGGTACTCGCCGGGCAGACCCGTTTCTTTCAGGAGATCTTTAACCGTTCTGACAAAGTTTTTCGCCTGCAACTGAAAACCACTCACGTTGACAGCAACACGTACTTTGGGCAGGCCCTGATCCTGCCACTGCCTATTGTCCTGGCAGGCCCGCCGGATGACCCATTCACCAACCGATATAATCAGGCCGGTCTCCTCAGCCAGGGCAATAAATTCCGCAGGAGGAAGCATTCCCAGCTCCGGATGCTCCCAACGTATTAATGCCTCTAGGGCAGTAATCTGATTACTGACTGCGTCTATTTTAGGCTGATAGACAATGTAAAATTCCTCGTTCTTGATCGCCCGGCGCATGCCACCTTCAAGTGTCAGCCGTCTTTCCGTATCAAGATCCATCGATGGATCGTACACCTGGCAATTATTACGACCTTGCGCCTTGGCCTGATACATAGCTGCATCTGCTTTTTTCAATAGAGTTTCAGGATTTTCGTCATCTGTAGGATAGATACTGACACCGATACTGGTGGTGATAAAGAGTTCATGCTCTTCAGCCTGTACCGGCTTGGCAAGAGCTTTGAGAATCTTGTCGGCCACCTGTTCAGCATCAACAGCATGAGTGAGATTGACCAGAACGATAGAAAATTCGTCACCACCGATACGGGCGACAGTATCTACTTCACGCACACAACTGCTCAGACGTTTGCCAACCTCCCTCAGGAGAATGTCGCCGACAGCATGACCAAGGGTATCATTAATTATTTTGAAACGATCAAGGTCCAGATAGAGAATGCCGCATTTATGCCTTTCACGTTTTGCCAGAGCCTTAGCCTGACGCAAGCGATCCGTAAAGAAAAGCCGATTCGGCAGACCAGTCAGCTGATCATGGTGCGCCATGAAATAAAGCTGTTCCTGAGCTTCCTTGCGAGCTGATATGTCCCGACAGATAACCCAGACAACACCCGCTTCATCGCTCTTAAAACTACTGGTAATTGTGCCCTCAACATCAACAGTCCTCCCATCACAGGTGATCAAACGTCCCTCAAGAGGATCTATACGTTCACCTCTGGCGGCTTTTTCGATCTCAGCCATACACTTAATGCGCATATCGGCATCAATAACATCCCCGAGCGATAAACCCTCCAGGTTTTGCCGATCATAGCCGAGCACATGTTCCCATGCCCGGTTTGCATAGAGAAACTCGCCAGTCGGCTTAACACTGAAAATCAGATCGTTGGCACCTTCGAGAAACTCCTTGAGACGGGCCTCAGTAGCCTGAACCTGTGCATGACCACTGCGTAGCACATTCATCAGATAGCTGCTGAACACCGCTGAAATGGTATTTAAGAGAATGACCCAGAACCACATCAGGACTAAAAAGAAACCATGATGATGCAGACCTGAATCAATAAACGGCATATCAACGTATGTCAGAACATTGGCATATTCACCAGCGAGCACCAAGCCATAGCAGACACCGGCAAATACTCCAAGAGCAATGACTTGTGCACGGCTTTCAATCAGGATCGCCGCTTCGAAGGTCACCAGTATATATACCGGCCAGAACCAACTGGCCGCACCGCCGCTGAGATGCACCAACAGAGTGACACACAGGTAGTCGAGAATGATCTGCAAATGATCACCCCAAACCATCTGCAGCATGCGATCAGGCTTGAAGTAGTAAACAGCATTGTATGCCAGGATAATCAGCAGGCCGATCAAGATACCAATCAGTTGAGAAGTGGTCAGGAACCAGCCGTAGTCACTGAAGGTGTAACCAATACCGGCACAGACTCCATAGATAGCGACGAAACCAAGAAAGAACCAGCGGGCTTTGGCAAGCAACAGGAATCGCTCACGGCGTTCCAGCAGGGGAGTATTCAGTTTGCTGCTTTGCATGTATTTACCCAGGTTGTCTGCCCAACGAGGATGAGATGAAGATTCGGCTTTTGTGACAGGTTCCATATTTAAAGGTCCACCCTTTCAAAAAAGGCTAATGAACATAAGTCAAGCTTGAATATAAAGATTTTATCAATAAACAGCCAGAAGAAATTATTCGCAATGTACGAGGAGGATCCAGCGACCCCCGATGACGTTATTTGGCATCCTCTAATGTTTAAAAACCGCCTTTTGACGTAAGCTGCAACGGCACAACAATATTTAATCTTGCGACAGATCAGGTATTTTTTCACACAATTCAATAACTTCCATATAACAGTTAAGCACGGCTAACGATTGGCACGAATCGTGTAATCAGAATATAGCATAACCAATATAAAGATGGGGCCACCATGGCAGCCGATAGCCGGCAGAGACCAAACAGGTGACTCACGTAACAACAAATCAACGGAGGCGTCCCAACCATGAAAAAACTGATCAGAACTGTACTCTTCATTACTCTTGCAGCGTTTATTGCCACATCAGCCCTGGCATCTGAAGGCGGCAACCCGCGCAAAGGCAAGCACCTCTACAAGAAAAACTGCAAAACCTGTCATGCCAGTGGTGGTGAGGGTGGTCTGGTCACACCGATGACCAAAACCCAGGCTCAATGGGATCGTATCTTCAAGAAGAAAAAGCACAACGAAGACGGCTGGAAAAACCTTTCGGATAAAGACTTGAAAGACATCCAGCAGTTCCTATTTGATCACGCAGCAGATTCACCTCAACCACAAACTTGCGGCTAATAACTTTTTAGCAGTTTTTTTCAGGAGGAACAAAGATGCAGAAAATTTTTTACCTGATCATGGCAACGTTACTGGCTCTGCCGATGACCGCTTTTGCGATGAACCAAGAAGACGCCATGATGTCTGAGTTGCAGAAGCAGATTCAGGAACTGAGCGGCGAACTTGAGGAACTATCTGATCGCCTCGATGATGCGGAACGCCACTCTACACTCGACCGCATTGAATTGACCGGCGACCTGCGCGTCAAAGCCGACAGCCTGCACTACAATAAGGTGACGGTTGTAGAGCCACCCATAACCACCCCCGTAGCTCTTCCAGGCGGCCAGATGGATGGATGGAACCTCAATCCTGACGGCACCTTCAAACGCCACACCTCCACTCTCAATAATGACGTCCTCTACACCACACGCTTGCGCCTCAATATGAAGGCCAGGATCTGGGATAATGTCAAATTCAACGGTCGTCTGCTCATGTACAAAAACTGGGGAGATTCTTCCGGTACGAAAGTTTTTGACTCCTGGGACAGCTTCACCATGGATGGCACCAGCAGCGGCAACACGACCGACGACACCCTGCATGTCGAGCGTGCCTTCTTCGACTGGTCCAACATCAACGGCAGCAACTTCTATCTCTCGATCGGTCGTCGCCCCTCGACCTACGGCCCTCCGACTCAATATCGTGAGAACGAACTGCGCGGCGGCACGCCTTCCGGCCATCTGGTTAATTTCAACTTTGATGGCATCACTGCGGGCTACAAACTTGGCGAACTCACCGGATGGGAAGGCCAGACGGTACGTTTCTGTTATGGTCAGGGCTTCGAATCCGAGTATGGCAATGGCGAACTATGGGGAGAGATCTCTGCGAAAGACACCCATCTGGGCGGCTTCAACATCGATGTTCTCAACGACGGTACTAACTTCATTCAGTTGACTGCCTTTCGCGCTCAAGATATCAGTGATGGCTTCAAAGGCACGATGGCCATTCCGAGCAGTTTCCTGCCCCCAGACTTGGGTTCGGCTCTGCTGCCAGGCTTCAACCTTGAATCTCGCTACTTCGGTACAACCACCATCGGTAACCTGAATCTCGCCGGCATCGGTTATGCCCGCGAAGAAGATAACGGTCTGGTCTGGTTCGGTTCTTTCGGTTGGACCCAGACTGACCCTAATGGTGAATCCGGCATGTTCGGCGGTATGCTTTCCGACGCTAAACTGGATCCGGTTCTTGGTGATACAACTGGAGACGGCAACGTTGACAGCATCGTCGGCATGATACCGTCTGGCTCATCCATGGAAGACAAGACTCGCGACGGGTATTCCGTTTATATCGGTCTGCAAACTCCTGCCCCGTTTGGCAAATTCGGCCTTGAATACAACTACGGCTCCAAATACTGGATGCCCTTCACTCAGGCACAGGACGATGTTGTCGGTAGCAAATTGGCAACCCGCGGCCATGTAGGTGAAGCCTACTATGTCATCGACATCAATCCACGCATGTTCCTCAAAGTCGGCGCTATCTACTACGACTATGAGTACACCGGCAGTGGCTCTCCAGTCGGTAAACCCAAGAAAGTCAAAGACGTACAGGATGGTAAAGCTTACTCCATGCTGCCGGCAATCGACGAAATCTGGGATTTCAATGCTTCGTTGACAATGCGGTTCTAAGTAGCAACAACTTAGGGGGAGAGGCATAGCCTCTCCCCCATATATTGGCCCCGATTAATCAATGTATCAATATATTGTGTTAGGCTACCCAGAATCAATGTTCCGATAAACGTAAAAAAAATTGCAAAAGCTAACCACAAACAACACCAAGGAGAAACAGTCATGCAAAAGTCTTTCTGGTCAGTAGCCATACTGGTCTTCGCTCTGGCGGCAATCTTGCCGGGCGCTGCACTGGCCGCTGAGAATGATCATTCCTATTACGTTCAGGGGCCGATGGACAGTGGCCCGGAAGTCACCGCCCAATGCCTGAAATGTCATGAAAAGCACGCCACTGACTTCATGAAGACCACACACTGGACCTGGGGAATGGAACAGGAAGTCGATGGTCGCAAAGTCGTGCGCGGCAAAAAAAACGCCATCAATAACTTCTGCACCTCAATCGCCGGCAACGAGCCGCGCTGCACCAGCTGTCACGCCGGTTACGGCTGGAAAGATTCCAACTTCGACTTCAGCAACGCTGGCAACATTGATTGCCTGGTCTGCCACGACACCACCGGCACCTACACCAAAGAGCCAACGGGCGCAGGGAATCCCTCCAAACGCGTAGACCTGGTTTATGTTGCTCAGAACGTTGGCAAACCAAGCCGTTACAACTGTGGCACCTGCCACTTCTACGGCGGCGGCGGCGATGCTGTCAAACATGGTGACCTCGATTCATCGATTGAGTACCCGTCCAAAGACATTGATGTGCACATGGACACCGACGGCAATGATTTCAGCTGCCAGGAGTGTCACGAAACCAAAAAGCACAGCATTCCGGGCAACTCTCTCGGCGTTTCTCCCGGCGGCACTTCACACTTCAGCTGTGCAAAATGCCATACCGATGAACCTCATACGCAGGCTCGCCTGAACAAGCATGTCGCTGATGTCGCCTGCCAAACCTGCCACATTCCAGTGTTTGCCAAGGATGTCCCCACCAAGCTTTCCTGGGACTGGTCAACAGCTGGCGAAGAAGGCAATGGTGCAGAGAAAGACGAATACGGCAAGCATGCTTATTCGAAGAAAAAAGGTCATTTCAAGTGGGGCAAGAACGTGATTCCTGAGTACCTCTGGTATAATGGTACAGCCAGTGCTTATGAGCGCGGCGACAAGATTGATCCTGACAAAATTACTCGCCTGACCTATCCTAAAGGCGATATCAAGGACAAAACTGCCAAGATCTTCCCGTTCAAACTGCACTCTGGCAAGCAGATCTACGACACCAAGAACAAGTACTTCATCACCGCCAAAATCTACGGTGACGGCGGCTACTGGCGTGATTTCGATTGGAACAAAGCCGCAACGCTTGGTATGAAAGCCAGTGGCCTCCCCTATAGCGGTGAATATGGTTTTGCAGCCACAGAGATGTACTGGCGCATAAATCATATGGTCTCACCCAAAGAAGACGCTCTCAGCTGCCTCGATTGCCACGATGAGGGCGGCCGCATGGACTGGAAAGCCCTCGGCTACAAAGGCGACCCGATGGATAACCCGAAGTACTCTCGCTCTAAATAAGTTTCATGTGCAGATTTCAGATTTACGGGGACCGGCATTTGCCGGTCCCTTTTTTTTGCTCAGTTATGAAAGTATGATGTAAAGTAGCTTATGCATCATACTCTTGCTGAAATCAAATCCTGCACGATCTGCAAAGCCTCGCTTGATCATGAACCACGTCCGGTTGTTACTGCCAGCAGAACCAGCAAAATAATTATTATTGGCCAGGCCCCGGGGCGCAAGGTTCATGAAAGCGGTATTCCATGGAATGATCCCAGCGGCGAGCTGCTGCGCATCTGGATGGGAATTGACAAAGAGGTGTTCTACAATACCGATAAAATCGCCTTAATACCTATGGGCTTCTGCTATCCCGGCAAAGGCAAATCAGGTGATTTACCTCCACAACCGGAATGTGCGCCGCGCTGGCACGAAGAATTGTTTGAGCAGATCACCGACAAACAGCTGGTTGTACTGATCGGGCAATATTCGCAGCGCTATTATCTGGGCAAACGCCGACAAGAGAATTTGACGGCAACGGTCAGGCAGTTCACAGACTACCTGCCGGAATATTTTCCGTTGCCGCACCCGTCGCCGAGAAATCGCTTGTGGTTGAGGAATAACCCCTGGTTTGATAAAGATGTTTTGCCGGTTTTTCGGCAGTTAGCCCAGAGCTTTTTGTCAAGTTGAGAATAAAGATGGTACTCTTTGGCCATCAAGACAGTTCGTGAGTTAATATTAAGGCGCTACCCAAAGGGATCAAGATGTCGTATGAAGTCGACTTGATCCTGGAAAAGGAAGAGCCGGGTTGGCTTGCACCTATTTCTCTTCGCAACAAGGAAACAGATGTTTGCACAAACCTTTAAAAATATCGACGATGTGCTCTGGAAAGAAGCGGGCTGTTCTTCCGAGCTGGATTACACCGAGCAATCAGCCTGGATGGTGTTTCTGAAGTATCTGGATGATCTGGAGTAGGAACGGGCATGTACAGGAAGGCGGCGGCGAGCTGGCACAAGAGAAACTGCCGACGCTGTTGGAAGTGAAATACAGCGGCGTCAGTGACGCAGCGGCAAGCCTTGGTAGCATTCCTGAAATCAGAGACGTGTTCGTTGAGTTTCAACAGTATTTGTATGCAAGGTGAGTGTAGAGAGTTCCGAAAACTCAAACTGGTTACCATCATTCCATTCGTAGAAAAGTCCAAAGGCTACAGAGAAGTGCAAATCAGTTGATTTTTTTAAGAATATGACTATGATGATTGCTCACACAACCTAACGCTAAGGAGTCACTCCCATGTTCGGATTGGGCACAACAGAACTGCTTATCATCTTGGCCCTGGTCATGATTATTTTTGGTGCAGGCAAACTACCGCAGGTAGGTGGCGCTCTAGGCAAGAGTTTGCGCAACTTCAAAGAAGGCGTCAAAGAGGGTGAAGAAGATAAGTCCGGGGATGACCCCGATAAAATTGATGATAACGGCCAGAGCAAATGACCCTGAACGGTTCATAGATAGATGAGCCAGAACTCAGGACAAACAAAATAGGGCGCCTCCGCATTGGGGGCGCTTTTTTATTGTCAAAAAATTCTCGTACTTGCCATGGAATGGGAGCCCGTGCTAGTTTTCCTAATTGTATTTTAAATGAAACCAAACCCTGGAGGTTGAATAAGAAAATGAGAATTACTCGGGCAGAAGTCGAACATGTCGGTCGCCTGGCGCGACTGGCTTTGAGTGATGAGGAACTCGATTCTCTAACTGGCGAGATGGATGCAATACTCGATTATGTAGAGCAGCTTAAAACTCTCGATACTGAAGGGATTGTGCCAACAGCTCATGCCGTACCTATGGAAAATGCTTTTCGCGCTGACGAGGTTAAACCAGGCTTCACTCCAGAGCAGGCCTTGAGCAACGCCCCCGACGCAGCAGAGAGTGCCTTTCGGGTTCGCCGAGTCATCGAATAAACAACTATTTACGGACAAAACATTATGACAATTTACGACCTGACTCTGGCCGAGTTACGCACCAAGCTGGACAACCGGGAACTTTCGGCGGTTGAGGTAACCAACGCCTACCTGGAGCGCATTGCGGCCACTAATCCTGATCTCAATACCTTTATCACGGTCTGTAACGAAACCGCCCTTGTCGAGGCGCAGGCCGCCGACCAGGCAATCGCTGCCGGGGAAGTTGCGCCGCTGACCGGCCTGCCGATTGCGGCAAAAGACATTTTCAACACCGCCGGCCTGCGCACCACCTGCGCTTCACGTATCCTGGAAAATTACGTATCACCCTACGACGCCACAGCCATTGCCCGCATCAAGGCGCAAAAAGCTGTGATTGTCGGCAAACTGAACATGGACGAGTTTGCCATGGGCAGCTCCAACGAAAACAGCGCCTTCGGAGCCGTCCGCAATCCATGGAATCTTGAGCACGTTCCAGGGGGCTCCTCAGGAGGCAGTGCCGCCAGTATCGCCGCCCATCAAGCGGCAGCGGCATTGGGCACCGACACCGGTGGATCGGTCCGTCAGCCAGCGGCACACTGCGGCGTGGTCGGCTTGAAACCGACCTACGGTCGCGTCTCCCGTTATGGAGTGGTCGCTTATGCCTCTTCTCTCGACCAGGTCGGCCCAATCACCCGTGATGTGCGCGACAGCGCACTGCTGCTGCAAGCTATCGCCGGTTATGACTCGGCAGATTCCACCTCTGTAGATACTCCTGTCCCCGACTACCAGGCCAATCTGACCGGAGATCTCAAGGGTATGAAAATTGGCCTGCCGAAGGAATATTTCATAGAGGGTCTGGATAAAGATGTGCGCGCAGCCGTTGAAGCCGCTGCCGCAACATACAAAGCCCTCGGTGCCGAAATTATCGAAGTCTCCCTGCCACACACCTCCTATGCCGTAGCCTGCTACTACCTGATCGCCACCGCCGAGGCTTCCAGCAACCTGGCCCGCTACGACGGCGTACGCTACGGTCTGCGTGATGAGAACGCCGAAAAGCTGATTGACATGTACATGCAGAGTCGGGCTACTGGTTTCGGAGCAGAAGTCAAACGTCGCATCATGCTCGGCACCTACGCGCTCTCTTCAGGTTACTACGATGCCTACTATATCAAGGCGCAAAAGGTCAGAACCCTGATCCGCCAGGATTTTCTCGACGTCTTTGAGAAAGTAGACACCCTACTGACACCGGTGGCCCCGACTCCGGCCTTTGCCCTGGGGGAGAAAACCGACGATCCCTTGCAGATGTACCTCTCGGATATTTACACCATCCCGGTTAACTTGGCTGGCACCTGCGCCATGAGCCTGCCAGGCGGCTTCTCGACACAAGGGCTGCCAATCGGTTTGCAGCTGATCGGCAAACCGTTTGATGAAGTAACCATGCTACGCACCGCTCATGCCTTTGAGCAGGCAACGGAATGGCACAAACGAACACCGAATTTTAAGGTTTAATCATGACTCAACGTTACGAAACTGTCATCGGCCTGGAAGTTCATGCCCAACTGACCACCAAGACTAAAATCTTCTGCGGCTGTTCCACAGAGTTCGGTCAAACCCCCAACTCACAGACTTGCCCGGTCTGCCTGGCGCTACCTGGCGCTCTGCCAGTCCTTAATCAGAAGGCTGTGGAGCTTGCCATCCGCACCGGGCTGGCGATCAACTGTCAGATCGCGCCACGCTCGATTTTTGCGCGTAAAAACTATTTCTATCCGGACCTGCCAAAAGGTTACCAGATTTCCCAATTTGAATTACCGGTCTGCGGACATGGCTGGCTGGATATCGATCTGGAAAATGGTGAGCGCAAACGTATCGGCATCACCCGTGCGCACATGGAAGAAGACGCTGGCAAACTGGTGCACGGCGACACTCCAGAGACTTCCGGCAACTCGCTGGTCGATCTCAACCGCGCCTGCACCCCCTTACTGGAGATCGTTTCGGAACCGGACATGCGCTCGGCCAACGAGGCGATTGCTTATCTGAAAAAGTTGCATCAAATCGTCGTCTATCTCGATGTTTGTGATGGCAACCTCGAAGAAGGCAGCTTCCGTTGTGACGCCAACATCTCGGTTCGTCCCTATGGCCAGGAAGAATTAGGCACACGTGCCGAGTTGAAAAACATCAACTCCTTTCGCTTTATCAAACAAGCGATTGAGTATGAAGTGGAACGCCAGATCGACCTGATTGAGGGCGGCGGCAAGGTGGTTCAGGAAACCCGCTTATTCGATAGCAACACCGGCATGACCCGTTCCATGCGCGGCAAGGAAGATGCTCACGACTACCGCTATTTTCCCGACCCCGATCTGGTGCCTCTGGTGATCAGCCCGGAGTGGATCGAAGAGGTACGTGCCACCCTGCCCGAACTACCTGAGGCAAAGCGTACCCGCTTTGTCGAAGAGCTGGGGCTGACCGCTTATGATGCCGAAGTTCTTGCTGCTGATCGCGAACTGGCTGATTATTTCGATGCCTGCGTTGCTCTTGCCAAAGATGCCAAGAGCTGCGCCAACTGGATCATGGGTGATATCCTGCGCAAGCTCAAGGAAACTGACTCAACCATCGCTGACACGCCAGTCTCACCAGCACTTCTTACCGGTCTGCTGGCCCGCATAGCAGATAATACAATTTCCGGGAAAATGGCTAAAACCGTTTTTGAAAAGATGTGGCAAAACGGCCAGACCGCTGACCAGATTATTGATAAAGAAGGTCTCAAACAAGTAACTGATACGGGTGCTATAGAAAGTCTAGTGGATGAAGTAATTGCCGCCAATCCTAACCAGGTTGCTGAATATCTGGGCGGCAAAGACAAGCTGATTGGCTTTTTCGTCGGCAAGGTCATGCAAGCCAGCCAGGGCAAAGCTAATCCCGGCATGGTTAATCAACTTCTCAAAAAGAAACTGCAAGGTGGGAGCTAGGGGCTGGAGGCTTAAGCATTCAGCTATTGGTAATAAGGTCTGTCATCCCCGAACGGTTCTATCGGGGATCCATAGATTTAAAAACTGGATTCCCGATTACACCCTCGGGAATGACAGTATTTTATAATGCTGCACAGTTACCTTAAGGATCATAAAATGAGCAATTGCAGTTTTTCATCCAATAATGACGGCATTCGCCCGATCAAATACAGCAACGGTGTCCTGAGCCTGATAGACCAGCGCCTTCTGCCCACCGAAGAAGTCTGGCTGGAGTACACTGATTACCAGGAGGTCGCGGAAGCAATTCGCAGCATGGTGGTCCGCGGTGCACCGGCAATCGGCATTACTGCCGCTTATGGAGCTTTCTTTGGTGCCCGTGATATTAAAGCTGAGAATCACGCCGATTTTGTCAGTGAACTCAACAATATTTGTGAGGTCCTGGCCGCGACTCGCCCAACTGCGGTCAATCTATTCTGGGCTCTGGAGCGCGTGAAGAATCTGGTGCGCGCCAATCCCGATCAGCCGGTCAACAACCTGAAGATCGGGCTCGAGTATGAGGCCATGGCTATCAATGAAGATGACATTCGCATCAACATGAGCATGGGCCGTCATGGTGCGGCCCTCCTGCCGGATCAAGTACGCATCCTGACGCATTGCAATGCCGGAGCTCTCGCCACCGGTGGCTATGGTACTGCTCTGGGTGTCATCCGTGCCGCAGTAGCTGCTGGTAAACAGGTCTCCGTCTTTGCCGACGAAACCCGGCCCTTCTTGCAAGGCTCTCGGTTGACCGCATGGGAACTGCAGCGGGATAATATCCAGACAACCCTGATCTGCGACAACATGGCCGGTTTTCTAATGTCCAAAGGTTTGATCGATGCGGTGATTGTCGGTGCTGACCGAATCGCAGCCAATGGCGATGTCGCCAACAAAATAGGCACATACACGGTCGCCGTACTCGCTAAAGAGCACAACATTCCTTTCTACGTTGCGGCTCCGACTTCAACGATCGACTTACAGATCTCCGACGGGTCACAGATCCCCATTGAGGAACGCGATATTCGTGAGGTCACCCATATTGGCGAGCAGCAACTGGCACCAGCAGATATATCTGTACTCAACCCGGCCTTTGACGTCACTCCAGCACGGATGGTCAGTGCCATTATCACGGAACATGGTGTCGCAAAGGACAACTACACAGAGCAGTTGGCAACTTTTGTCCGGCAGGGTGGATAATTGACCCGATGACTTTTGCAGAAGCGCAGAGATGGCTTGAACAGCTTATCGCCGGTGATGAAGCAGCCCTTGCTGTCACTGCCGGGGAAGCCGGTTATGCGGAACCGGCGAAAACCGCAACCAACCTGGCTCTGCTACAGGAAATTCTTGAATCTCCCAAACTTGTCATCAGCCTCGCCCGACAAGCGTTGACAACTGCTGATCCAGATCTGGCCCTCAACAATCTTGAACGTTTGAGTGGAACAGTCAAGATGGAGAGACTGACTAAAGTCCTCAACGAGCCAATATCTGCAAATCAATTACTGACGATACTCGGAGCGTCACCTTTCCTCAGTGGAATCCTCTGTCGCCGCGCCAGCTTTTTCGAAAATCTGTTCATCCAGAATTGGATCAACAACACGAAAGCTGAAGAGCAGATGTGTACGGAACTGCGCTGCTTGATCGCTGACGACGCAGATCCTGCTACAATGAAAAAAGGCCTGCGCATCTTCAAACGCCAGGAGATGTTACGCATCGGTGGGCGTGATTTATGTGGTATGGCGGAGCTTGAGGAAGTCACAGCCGAACTCTCATCCCTGGCTGCGGCGACCCTGCAAAGAGCATTTGAGGTATGTAGCCTGCAATTGCAGGCTGAATACGGGCGGCCCTTGCTCGACCCGGAGGAAAAAGGACCGGAAGAAGAGGCCGAGTTCACTATTCTCGGCATGGGCAAGTTCGGCGGGAATGAACTGAACTTCTCTTCAGATGTCGACCTGATCTACTTCTACAGTTCTGACCGTGGCCAGACCACGGGAATTACCGATCCTGTTCGCGGTCAATGTAACCGTATTTCACTCCACCAGTATTTCATAAAACTCTCAGAAATGATCAGCAAGGCGATTGGCCAAGCTACTGAAGACGGCTTCGTCTTCCGTGTCGATCTGCGCTTACGCCCTGAAGGCAACAGCGGCGAAATGGCCAATTCTCTTGCAGCCGGAGAGATTTATTACGAAAGCTGGGGGCAGAGTTGGGAACGTTCGGCTATGCTCAAGGCCCGTCCAGTGGCCGGATCTAAAGCACTCGGTAAGCAACTGCTACAGCGACTTGAACCCTTCATCTACCGTCGCCATCTTGATTACGCCATGATCGATGACATCAAGATCATGAAACAAAAGATTGACCGTAGTCTCACACGCGAAAAAGAAGGTGACCTGAACCTCAAGCTGGGGCGCGGCGGCATACGGGAAATCGAATTCTTCATTCAGGCCCTGCAGTTGATTAATGCCGGTAAGAACCCTCTCCTGCGGGAACGCAACTCTCTACTGGCCCTACAAATACTCTGCTCTGAATCGCTGATTACCACCGAAGAAAGGGATAACCTGAGTGCGGCCTACCGCTTTTTACGCACCACAGAACATCGCATCCAAGTGGTCCATGAGCAACAGACGCATAACCTGCCGACCCGCCCTGAAGAACTCACCGCCCTGGCCAGGCGCTGTGGCTTCCCTGACTCCAATGAGTTCATGTCTGTCCTGCAGCAACACAGAGAGAAAGTCTCCGCCGTTTTCCGCGACCTGTTTTATACCAGTGAAGAAGAATTGCCGGCCCAGGTCAGCTCTGAAGTTGCTTTTCTTTTCGAAACTGACGCCGACCCGGACCTCTGCATGGATATCCTCGAAGCAAAAGGCTTTCGACCACCGGAGGCAGCCTACGAGAGCTTGACTGTCCTGCAGCATGGTGGCACCAAAGGGTATCTGACCGCACGAGCACGCCGACAGCTTGACCGGATCGCACCGCTACTCTTTCAGGAAGTGATGCACAGCCCGGACCCGCCGATGGCGCTGGCGAATATGGAAAAATTTCTGGAGAGCTGCCGACGGGCACGTGGTACTTATTATGCTTTGCTCGCTGAGAATCATGAAATCATAAAACTTCTAGCCGCCCTGTTTGCCACCAGTCAGTTTCTCTCACGCAATTTCATCCAACACCCGGAAGTTCTCGACGTCCTGGTTTCGAGAATATACGCTCAGAACATCAAGGAAGCCGAAGACCTGACTGCGGAACTCTCCGGATATCTTAACAATGTCTCTCATTACGAAGATAAACTGAACACCCTGCGCCGCTTCCGCAACGAGGAATTCCTGCGCATTGCTCTTAATGATCTTCACGGTCATACACCTCAAGGACAAACCACACGCCAACTCTCATTGGTTGCTGATGCCTGCCTGCAACAGGCTCTGATTATCGCCCGTGAAGAGTTACTTGAGCGTTACGGTCTGCCCTGTTGCAAAGATAACAACGGCAAAACACATGAAGCTGAATTTGCAATAATCGGCATGGGCAAACTCGGTGGGATGGAACTGAATTATCATTCCGATCTCGACATCATCTTTATTTACGAAGGAGACGGAAAAACCCTAGCGGTTGAAAAGACTGACCCTGGGCGGTTCAAGCTCCAGACCAATCAGCAGTATTTTGTCCGTCTGGCCCAGAGGATCATCTCCATTCTGACCGTCATGACTCAGGAAGGATACGTCTACGAAATTGACACCCGCTTGAGACCATCAGGGAATCAGGGCCAACTGATATCTTCTTTACCGGCCTATCGTGAATACCACGAGAGTGCTGCCGCTCCATGGGAACGGCAGGCACTGATCAAAGCCAGGGTGGTAGCGGGGTCACCAGAGTTGGCGGCAAGCTATGATGCTTTGACTGCCGAGATCGTATATGATCGCCCCCTGCCGGAGAATCTCGCTGCAGAGACCTGTCGTTTAAGAAAACGTATGGAAACAGAACTCGGCAAAGAAGATGCGTTGCACCGCAACATCAAAACCGGTCGTGGTGGCATGGTTGACGTTGAATTCATTGCCCAATACCTGCAATTGTGTCATGGCAAGGAAAAACATGCGCTACGCTGTCGCAACACGGTAGATGCCCTGCACCTTCTGCAGAACGAAAACTTAATTTCGGAAATGGACTATGAGAGTCTGGTCACCGGCTACAAGTTCCTGCGTCGTCTGGAAAACAAACTGCGGTTGGTACACGACCAGTCAATTAACGAATTGGCCGCCGATCCTGCATACCTGGCAAAACTGGCCCGACATCTGGGTTATCCCGAAGCGACAGGACAGCCGGAGAAACTTTTCCTTGAGGAATATGCCAGAACAACCCAGACAATCCGGGAGATATTCAACCGTACCTTAAATTGCATGGAGAATGCTTGACATGAGTTCTGGGGGGGAACAACAAACATATTCTGATTGTCGACGACGACCTGAATATCCGGCATTTCCTTTCTGAATCCCTGCGTCTGCACGGCTACACAGTTGACAGCTTTGAAGTTGCGGGGCCGACGGAAAGGAGGCACAGCGTCGTTTTGAACGGGCAATCCTGAGCAACCCAAATTGTACCGAGGCTCTCCGTGAGTTACGGCTGATGGGCATGCGTAAGGAAAAGCCCGGGAAAGATAAAAAAGGCTTATTCGGTAAAATTTTCAATTAGCAACCAGCTCATTGATAGGCCGACAGACCGCTGGCATCAAAGATTAACCGGCAGGTCGAGCCAACTGACACAAGGATCTGTGGTCGGAATATTCTCTCTGGCACAGGCAGATTCGATACAGGTCTTTTCAATAAAGTTTTGGAGCAATCCGAAATTCTGATCATTGGACGGCTTGAAGAGCACCCCTATTTGAGGCTGTAAGCGACCCGAAGAATCTCCAGCTGGAATGCAATACAGAACCTCCGAAGGCATTCTAAAAATCCTGCCAGCCAATTTTAATTCCAGATTCAACAGCTTGCCACGTGGGATTTCATGTGTGCAGGTAATGCGGCCGCCACGACCAGATAGAGAGATCAGGCGGCCTTCCAACCAGTCATTTTCAAGCCTCAAATCAACAACCGTTTCCATAGCAACCCGGATATAACGTCGAGGTGTCGGAAACAAGTCCTGCTCAAGTAGCTGATATAGCTGGGTTAATGAGATGGGGACGGTCAGGAAACTTCCCTCCAGGAGTGGCAGTGGCGTCAGCCAGACCACCTGACCATCGTACGCCGGCAATTCGAGCCCACGTTCAGCAAAAACGACTTTTGCCGCTTTGATATTATCGACAACGAAGAATTTCCAATCAGCAAGGATGTTGCCCAGCAACCTGTTGAATTTCCGGCTGCGAGTCACAACTGCAACCTGCTTGAGATCAGCCTGTTTTCCCCCTAATAGCATTCGTTAGTTTCCTTTGTCTGGTAAAATCAAGAAGCTATCCTGCAAACGTATCATCGGAGCTCCTGTTCGTCTATCTCCTTCAGCCTGACCACTTCACGATCCAACAGGTGGCGCGGACATACATTGCTCAGAGCGCGGAGCATACTGCTCTTCAAGTAACGGTTTTCCTTATGCAGTTCAGTAAGCAGCCGTTTCATCCTCTCACGCTTCTGGTCCTCCTGCCCCATCATGGGACAACCACAATCAATAACTGGAAATTCATTCTGGTGAGCAAGTTTGATTATATCGGATTCTTCCACATAAACCAGTGGCCGAATCACCGTATGCCGCTTATTGTCCGCCAAAAGTTTGGGACTCATAGCTGCCAATTTACCCGCATAGAACTGGTTGAGAAGTAGCGTCTCGATGAAATCATCAAGATGATGACCGAGAGCAATCTTATTGCAACCAAGCCGGTCCGCCACGGTATAGAGTACGCCACGTCTCAGACGGGCGCAGAACGCACAATAGGATGAACCGGGACGCCGTTTCTCCTCGATGATCTGCAAGCAGTTAGTAGCTTCCATATGTACCTGGAAACCACACGCCCTCAGATAATCTTCTAGAACATCTTTGCGATAATCCGGGAAGCCAGCATCCACATTAACAGCAATCAGTTCAAATTTAACCGGAGCACGACGGCGCAATTGATCGAGAATGTGTAGCAGAGCGTAGGAATCCTTACCACCTGAAACAGCAACAGCAATCCGGTCGCCGTCTTCGATCAAATTAAAATCGCCGACAGCCTGTCCGATTAGCCTTTTAACGTTACGAAAGTGTTTGTTTTTGAGTAACAACGTTGGCAACGTTCCTTTATTTATCGAAAGGGTTCATCACAATCTGCATTCCCGATTACACCCTCGGGAATGACAATCTTTTATAATACTGAATAGCAACTATTTATCTAGTTCAACGCGATGATCAGCATGGAGCTCTTTAAGGCCTATAAACTCTCGACCATCTTCCAAAATCAGGTAGAGAGAGGGGACCAGCAACAGGGTAATCCCGGTCGCAAAGAGGATTCCAAAGGCCAGGCTGATCGCCATAGGCACAAGAAACTGGGCCTGTACGCTGGTTTCCATAATCATCGGCATAAGACCGAAAAATGTTGTCAAAGACGTCAGCATAATCGGCCGAAAACGCCTTTGTCCAGCTTCTCTAACCGCATCCAGCGATGATTTGCCTTTCCTCCTGACACGGTTGGTAAAGTCAATCAACAACAATGAATCGTTGACGACCACGCCGGTCAAGGCAACGATACCGAACATGCTCAGAATGCTCAGATCGTAACCCATGATAAAATGCCCGAGGATTGCACCAACAATCCCAAACGGGATCGCAACCATGATCAACAACGGCTGGGAATAGCTGCGAAAAGGGACCGCCAGCAGGGCAAAGATAACGATCAACACCAGCTTGAAGCCATTAAACATACTCTCCATCGACTCCCGCCGGTTCTTATCTTCACCTTCCATGTCATAACTTAAGCCGGGATAATCAGCCATCAGTTTCGGCAGAGCAGTTGACTTGATTTCGGCGACGACCTCTTCCGCATTGGCCGTATGACTGTCAACCGTTGCGGTCACATTGATCACCCGCTTGCGGTCGCTCCGGTTGATCTTGCTGAAGCCACGGCCTTCGACCAGAGTCGCAGCTCGATCAAGTGGAATTTCGCCACCGCCCGGCACCCGTATCCGCATGTTCTCGAGATCCCAGAAGTGTTGACGGTTCTCTTCAGGATAGCGGACCAGAACCTTGACTTCATTACGCCCACGCTGCAACCGTAATGCTTCAGAACCGTAAAAAGCACCGCGTAACTGTCGGCCCAGGTTCTCTTCAGTAATTCCGAGAGTGCGTGCCTCAGGCTTCAGCCGGATTTTAACTTCCCGTTTGCCGAGAGTATAATTGTCGGTAATGTCACCCGTACCCGGATATGCGGCAATGATTTCCTTGAGACGCTCTGCCGCCTCATCCAGAACGGCAAAATCCTCGTGAGCCAGTTGAATATCAATATTGGCACCGAGATGAATCAGGTTAGAAGTAAAGGTTAGGGTTTCCACTCCTACGATCTCTCCCAAGCTCTCGCGCCAACGGTTGGCAATCTCGGTTGCCGTCACCGCGCGATCTTCACTCGGGGTCAAAAACATGGAGATACTGGCAAGGTTCCCGCCCGAGCTGGAAAAGTTACCGGCCGGGCCCCGATCCGCAGTTGCCGAACCGACATTTGCATATACATGGCGCATTATGGATTCACCCGGTGGAAGTTCTTTATCGTACTCGGCAACAATTGCCAGACCTGTGTTAACGACCTGCTCCTGAATCTGCGTTGTCAGTGTCACAGGACTACCCGGAGCCAACTCAAGAGCAACCTGGATGACATTACTGTCAACCTCAGGCATGAATCGGAACTTGACAATCCCGCCACCGACCAGACCAAAGCCAACAAACATCAAAACTGCACAAGCCACGGCAACCGTCGTGTAACGATACTCCAGGCAAAGGTCAAGGGCTTTCCGGTACGGTCCATCGATAAATTTCTGTAGCGTGCGGCCGAAACGTCGCCGGTTCTTATCAAGAAAACCGAGGAAACCACCAGGGGTCTTCCGGGGTTTTCCAATTGATAGATGAGCAGGCAGAATAAAAAGCCCTTCGACAAGAGATACCAGCAGAATCGTTATGACAATCGCCGGAATCACCATAATGAACTTACCCATGATGCCACTGGTATAAAGCAAAGGTAGAAACGCTGCCACTGAGGTCAGGACCGCAAAGATGACTGGTTGGGCAACTTCAATAGTGCCGTCAATGGCTGCCTGCAGATAGGGCTTGCCGGTTTGGCGGTGCTCATAAATATTCTCACCAACGATAATAGCATCATCGACCACGATGCCAAGCGCCATAATAAAAGCAAAGAGTGAGATCATGTTGATCGAGACATCGATTGCTGGCATGAAAAGTAACGCGCCGCAAAACGAGATAGGGATGCCAAGCATGACCCAGAGGGCCAGACGTATTTCAAGGAAAAGACTGAGCGTGATAAAGACTAGCACCAGGCCGATCATGGCATTTCTGACGAGTAAGTCCTTACGACTCTTGAAAAGCTCAGAATTGTCATTCCAGGTAGACAGTTTGACTGATTCCGGAAACTGCTGTCGTTTAGCCTCGACATACTTTTTGACGGTGTCAGCAATTTCTGTCGGCTTCTGATCGCCGACCCGGTAGACCTTGGCCATGGCTGCTGGCAGGCCATCGAAGAGACCGAACTGATCCGTCTCCGCGAAGCCATCCTTAATGGAGGCTATGTCATCAAGCGTAACTTCGGTACCATCAGCAGTAGTTAAAACAACAATACTGGCGTATTCACGACCGACATAGCGGCGCTCCTTGGTCCTGACCAGAATCTCACCGGAACCGGTTTTTATGGTCCCACCAGGCAGATCTAAAGAGGCCTGCCGAACCCGTTGTGCAACCTGGTCAAAAGTCAAACCATAGCGGCGCAGGTTGGTTTCATCGATCTCAATAGAAATCTCGTAGGGTCGCACGCCGCTCAGATCAACCTGGGTGATATTGGGTTCCAGCAGCAGTTCATCACGGACCTGCTCAGCGAGTTCCCGTAAGCTGCGTTCCGGCATGTGACCGAAGACAACCACGGAGATGACCTCACGTCGGTTAAGCATTTTGCTGACCACCGGTTTTTCGGCGTCCTGTGGAAAAGTGATGATCCGGTCGACCTCACTCTTGATATCTTGCAGGACCAGGTCAATATCGGCATCGGTTGTAACCTCCGCAGTGACGACTCCGTAGCCTTCGGCAGCCACGGATTTGACTTGCTTGATGCCGTCAACCCCGGTCAGATTTTCCTCTATTTTGAGGATGACGCCCTCTTCAACCTCTTCCGGACCGGCGCCGGGATAAGCTACGCTCACCTGAATACGGTCAAGCGTTATATCCGGAAAGATTTCCTGCTTGATGCTGAAGCCGATGATCAACCCGCCGACGATTAACACCAGCATTAACAGGTTGGCGGCGACGTGATTCTCCGCCATCCAGCGAATTGCACCGTTCATTAGTTGCCCTCCCGCAACTGCGGCCGCAGAAGCATGCCTTCAGCCACTCCGGAAAGGTTTGTCAGGACAATCTTTTCGCCAGCATTCAGTCCAGAACGAATCAGGACTTCATCACGCTCACGGCGCAGGATATCAACCGTGCGGATATGCAATCTGTTTTCGTCGTCAACAGTCCACACCGTATCGTTGTCGTGCAAAGCGCCACGTGGCACAGCGATAACATCGGAAATTTCTTCGCCCTGCAAATAAACCTCGACAAACATGCCGGGCAAGAGGTCCTTTGGAAGATTCGCATTCTTCTTATCCTGAGAGAAAGGATCATCAACCGTCACCACCACACGCGCCATCCGGTTACGCGGATCAATCTCGCCCAAAGCTCTGGTTATTTTTCCTTGCCAGTGAAAGACCTGGTCACCTGATTGCAATTCAACTTTAGCAATTGAACCCTCTCGCGATATGCCACTGCGTGGCACCTGCAACCAGGTAAGCTCGTCAAGAGGCAGCGGCACGACAATTTCCACCTGATCTGTCCCGGCAACTGACGCCACCGGTGAACCCGCATTGAGAAACTGACCAATGCCAAGCTGCTCACTGCGGACATAGCAGTTAAACGGGGCAAAAACCCGGGTGCGCTGCAGGTTTAGTTCGGCCTGTTTGACATTGGCTTGCGCTGCAGCGCGCTGTGCCATAGCACTTTTCAGCTGAGGTTCATACACGACCAGTGGATTAGGTTCTGCATCACTTCCTGAATTTAATGTCTGCCATTCATTGCGGGCCACTTCGGCCAGGTTTTCGTTGCGCAAAAGTTCAAGCTCTGCCTGGGCCAGGTTGGCGTGAGCCAGGTCTATGGCCAATTGATAGTCCACATCCTCAATGGCGAAAAGTAACTCACCTTTACGGAAAACCCCACCGGCAATCATTTGGGGAGAGAGCTCCACGACTCGACCTTTGACCTGTGGCGAAATACTGGCCTCGTACCGCGCCTGCACTGTGCCGGTACCACTGACTACGACCTGACGGCTACTTTTGACCAGTTCGGCCACCTCAACCAACGGCCCAAGATGAGGCATCTCATTAGGTTTGGGCACCTTGCGTGACTTGATCATTATGAAGGTTAATATAATGGCAATCACAATGACCAGAACTGGCAATATGGTTCTCTTCATTCTCATTATTTCTTATCCTTTTCAAGCTGCAACCGTGAATTCATTTTATCCCGCATCCAATCCCCTCCCAGCGCCCGCGCCAGACTAATGCGATCAGCAAGCAACTGTCGTTGTGCAGAAAGCAAGCGGCTGCTGATATCAAAATCAGCACGTTGGGCAGTCAACACCGGGAGATAATCGGTCAGTCCGGCAAGATAACGTGCCGTCGACAGCCGCAGAGTTGCGCCAGTCGTTTGCGCGGTCTCGGCAAGACGCTCGACACGCTGCCCGGTTGCGAAATTATTGATCAACACGTTCTCAACTTCCTGAAAAGCTGATAACACTTTTTGTTGGTAGATGGCCACAGCCTCCCGCAAAACAGCCTCTTGTCTATCGACCTCAGCCTGACGCCGACCACCATCAATAATAGGCATAGCCAGGTTACCCAGCAGATTCCAGAATTCCCCCTTGATCAAACCTGCGGTAACATCCTGACGCAGCGACCCATAACCGCCAGACAGACTGATTGACGGGAAACGATCGGCAATCGCCACAGCGACTCTGGCGTCGGCAGCCTCAACACGCTGTAACGCCGCCTGCAGATCAGGGCGTTGACTGATCAGGTCAGTAGGAATACCGACCACAAAAAGATTGGGCGCAGTTGGCAATTGTTCTAAACTACCATCAGGACTTCGTTCAGGATAGCGACCGAGCAGAACAGCTATAGCATGTTCAGCCTCAGCCAGGCGCGCTTCGAAGAGATAGCGAGCTGCCTGTGCTCCAGATAGGCTCTGGCGGGCCTGGTACATATCGACGGCGGGAACCAAACCAGCGCGGTAACGACTTTTGACACGTACGACCGTATCAGCAAAAGAAGCAATTGACTGCTCGGTCAGTGCCAGTTGAGCTCGCTGTTCAACAGCTAGGAAGTAAAGGTCTGCCAGGCGTGCCGACAGGCCAAGGTAGACTGTTTGCACATTTTGACGGCTTGCAGAGAGTTCCAAACTCGCCGCTTTGGTCTGCGCTGCCAGCTTCCCCCATAGGTCTAGCTCAAAGCCTGCCGCCAGCGACAACTGCTGGTTATTGCCGATAAAATCGTCGTTCAGGCCAGGTTGCTGTGATCGGCTTTGACTGGCCCCAGCAGAAAGTTGTAGCGACTGGGCACTACGGGTGATTCTGAATGCTGATTCGACCTGCTGCAAACGTGCAAGCGACTGGGTCAACTCCAGGTTCTGAGCAAAAAGCTCTGTCATCAGTAGATTGAGACGCTCATCATGGAAAGATAACCACCATTGATCGAGCGGCAATCCTGGCTCAGCGGTCGCCTTATTTCCCAGATACTCCGACGGTGGCGTTACTGACAGCTCAACCTTGATCGGCTTATGCAATGAACAGCCAGCCAGAAACACTACTACAATGAGAACGCCAAGACGTATCATCACTGAGTCACCTCCATACCAGCCACAGCAAAGTCGAGGAAGAGGTCAACAAAGGCATCAACAGGCATGTCAATATTGACACCCTCTGGCACCATGGCATGACGCTCGTGATAACGCATTATGTGGCTCAGGGAACCTAAAGCAAAATGCACCCTCCAGAAGAGAGTCTGTCGTGACAATCCTGGCAAAGAGACAGCCAGGGCTTGAAAGAGTCGATTCATCAACGGCTCCATGTGAGCCATAAAGATCGTCATGGCAAGGCCACGCGGCTCGGCGAGGATTCTGCCAATCAGGGCGATGAAATCCTCGGCATCGGCCCCCTGTTGACGCAAACGCAGAGTCGGCTCAACAAATGTCCGCAAGATGTTACGGCAGGTCGGCACCTCTTCAGTCTCCTCCGACTTTTTCAGCAAAGCTTCAAGTTGACCGAGTCGAATCTCGTTCAAAGGATCCAACCGGCGTATAATTACTGCTTCTAAAAGCGCCTCTTTGCTGCCAAAATGATAATTAACTGCAGCCAAATTGACTGTAGCCATAGTGGTTATACTGCGTAGAGATGTAGCATGATACCCATCTCTTGAGAATAGGTGCTCTGCTGCATTGAGGATTCTCTGCTTGGTATCTGGCTGGCTCATTATATGATAACAACTCCGAGAAAAAGGACATCAAACAAAATCACACGTATGTGTTAAACGTACGTTTTAATTATGTCAAGTAAATTTCCCCTCGTAAAATTCGTTTAATTGCCTCATTGCGTCAAGCAACTTACATGCTAGCATTTAATGTAAAAAACCCCGCCCAGAGGACGGGGGTTTTCACTTCTTACTAAATAGAAGCCAGCAACTTCAACATCCCGGTGTACGGTAGCCTGGACAACCCGCAGTTCAGCACCGGTGGGGTGGTCTGGACAGTTATCAAGAATCTCTTGGTCAAGGCGGCCACCTCGCCATTCGCTCTGCTCGGAGCCGTGATCGGTGGGGACGAAGAGGATTTCAGCAACATCAGTTTCGAATATGGCTCTACACGTCTGAGCGCTGCAGAAAAGGAGAAGCTACAGAAAATAGCTCAAGCTCTGGCGGACCGTCCAAGCCTTGATGTTGGAGGTGAGTGGGTTTATAGACCCGGATAATGATGCCGAGGGTTACCGCAGGGAGCAACTCAGCAGGGAGATCAAGCGGCTCAAGTACCTTGACCTGATCTACACCAATACGTCGGTTACCCAAGACAACCTGTCCGACCTCGCCGAGGCACGTGCCATAACGGTACAGAACTTCATGATCGAAAAAGGTCAACTGGCGCCGGAAAGACTCTTTTTAAAGAAGCCGGACATCACGGCGCCACCCGATCAGAAAGCAACCGATCGCGCCCGGGTCGAACTTGGTGCAACGGTACGTTAATTTCTCCTCCGTCTCGGGTAATTCCTGTTCATTGGCAGCTTTTTGCGCTATCTTGGGGCGTTATTTACTTAATATCCTGGGAGTTTGCAATATCATGTTCACACGTATTATCATCTTCGCTCTGGTCGTCGGGCTGGTTTACCTAAATTATACAACACCGAAAATTGATGACCATAAAGCTTTCCTGCTCGCCGAACTGCAACAACAGTATCCCATCCCGGAGGCAATACAGGAACAACTATGGAAAAAACTCGATTACTCGAATTTGATGGTCTGTTCATTCATGAAGACCAGGGAAGGCAGCACAATGATTTCTGCTGGCTACCTGAAAAAATCAAGCTGATTGACACTGAGTGGCTCGACAACGTCAAAGCCGACTTGCGGCGACAAGCGGAAAAATACTAGACATCTGCTGGTTAGCCTTATTTGTCACCCTTAAATAAACAAGAATCACAGTTGCCTTTTAACAAACCGAAATCTTCAAAAAAAGAAGTCATATAACGTGGCCAATTTCAGCCTTTTCTTCGACAATCTCAAAAAAATCGACTGGCGATTGCTGACCCGCCCTGTGATTCTCAGCGTCATGGTCGGCCTGGTCACAGGCAGTGCCGCCGTCCTTTTCTACTTTGCCACCAACAGCATCGACCACCTTTTTCTCAACAACATGGCTGGCTATCATCCTCCTGGAGAGGGTGCCGAGGCAGTTTTAGCCATGGGTGATCAAATGATTGACACCCTGGCAATGGATCATCGCTGGTTTCTCTTTCTGATACCGGTTATCGGCGGCCTGATCTCCGGTTTCCTGGTTTTCAAGTTTGCCCCTGAAGCTGAAGGCCATGGCACCGATGCAGCTATTGACGCCTTTCACAACAAGGGCGGCATTATCAGAGGGCGAGTTCCAATCATCAAGGGACTCGCGTCCATAGCGACGATAGGAACCGGTGGCTCAGCCGGTCGTGAGGGCCCAATCGCACAGATCGGCGCCGGGTTCGGTTCATTTATTGCCAGCAAACTCAGGCTGACCTCTGCTGACCGGAGGATCCTACTGTTGGCTGGCATGGCAGGCGGTATCGGTGCCACCTTCCGCGCGCCCTTGGGCGGAGCCCTGTTTGCCGTCGAGGTGCTTTATAAAAACCCGGAATTCGAACATGAAGGATTGATCCCGGCCATCATCTCTTCGATTACAGCTTTCTCCCTGTTCGGGGCCACCACCGGCTGGAAACCCCTTCTGGAAACCCCGCAATTCAGCTTTGAACATCCGCTGGAGCTTATCTTCTTCCTGCTACTCGGTATCATCTGTGCTGCCCTTGGCAAGTTGTACGTAAAGTGTTTTTACGGTGTCCAGCATCTTTTCAAGCTGTGGGCTTTTCCAATCATGCTGAAACCTGCTGTTGGCGGGCTTCTACTTGGCCTGCTTGCCATGGTGGTTCCTCAAGTACTGGGCTCGGGATACGGCATGGTACAGGCAGCCCTTTACGGAAAGGTGGCTCTCTGGATCATGCTGCTGGTCGCCCTGGCCAAGATCCTGGCCACCAGCCTGACAATCTCCTCCGGTGGTTCAGGTGGCGTATTCGCACCCAGCCTGGTCATCGGCGCAATGCTTGGCGGCGCTTTCGGCGCGTCCGCAGAAGCACTCTTCCCGACTCTTATTTTTGAACCAAGGGCCTACGTTCTAATCGGCATGGCCGGCTTTTTTTCTGCCGTATCCAAAGCACCAATAGCCACCTTGATCATGGTCAGCGAACTAACCGGAAATTACGGTCTTCTGGCTCCATTGATGCTGGTCTGTACCGTGGCCATGATCGTCTTCCCACGTAATTCAATTTACCATAAGCAGGTTAAAAGCCGCATCGATTCGCCAGTCCATCTCGGTGAATTCATCGTCGATGTTCTCGAAGGGCTCCGGGTCGATGACCTGAACGAACACGGTCGAAAACCGACACTTATAAGCGAAGGCCTACCCTTGCCTGAAATCCTCAAAAAAATCGCTAACGCCCAAGGGGCTTACTATCCCGTTGTTGATGAGGACTTGAACATGACCGGCATTTTCTCTGTCAACGATATCCGCCGTATTCTGGCTGAGGATCTTCCGCCCAGCCTGGTTCTTGCAAAGGACATCTCTGTACCCCACGTTATCACAACGACTCCAGATGAGTCTTTGACGGAAGTCATGCGTAAGCTTTCCAGTCGCGGGCTGGAGGAAATCCCGGTCGTTGCTGATAAAAATCCTCAGCAAGTGCTTTTTATGCTGCGACGCCGTGCAGTCCTGGCCCGTTACGCTACGGAGTTGGAAAAAAAGAAGGAACACTATTCGACAGACTGAATCATGACACCTGCTGACAAATTAAACTTCACAAATATCGCCAGGGCCCTGGCAAATTATCGCCCCGAGATACTGACTCCCGACAACCGACAAGGGCATGCTGCCGTTGCCTTACTCCTTAGAGAGGGCCCTCTTTCTCCAGAAGCTCTTTTTATTATCCGTGCTGAGCACGATCAAGACCCATGGTCAGGAAACATTGCTTTTCCCGGAGGTCGTTTGAACCCGGGAGGAGAATCTCCACAACAAGCTGCCGAGCGAGAAACCTTTGAAGAACTGTCCCTTGATCTGGGACGAGCCCAATACCTCGGCCGCATCAATGACCTCTACGGTGCAACATTGCCGGTGCTTGTCTCCTGTTTTGTCTATCAACTCCTGGAACCGGCAAGATTACAGCCAAACCATGAAGTTGCCGAGGCCTTCTGGTGTCCACTGACAAAACTGATGGAACCGGAACGTCAACAACAGAGAACCTTTTTTTATAGTGGTGCAGAGCATACTCACCCTGTCGTTGAGTTGCTAGATCCTCATCAACCCCTTTTATGGGGGATAACCTATCGATTGATTTGCAGTTTTTTCGAATCTTGTGCCCTTGGTTTCAACTCGCCGGAACCGACAGAATCAACGTCATTTCGAACATAACTTGCCTCACTGCCTTTTTACGTTAGAATTTCACCACACGTTAGCCAACTAAAGATTGATGAAAGAGAGAGCCAATGCACAATCGCCGCTTCCGCAGGATCCCTTTTGAAGCTGAAGTCACGCTAAATGTCGGGCAGGAAAACTGGTCTGGGGAACTACTCGATGTTGCGATGAAGGGTGCCATGGTTGGCTCTGGTACTCCGCTGCCACTCCCCCTTGGAAGTAAATGCAGCCTCTGCATCTCTCTACCAGATTCTACCATCTCACTTAATTTTCAGGCAGAACTGCTCTACTACGAAAACAGCCGTTACGGTTTCAAGTTTATCAGCGAAGATCTTGAGACCTTCACCCATCTACGCAAACTGATAGAACTTAACACCGGAGATGCTGAAGCAACCCGTAGCGAGTTATCAACCTGGCTCAGCAACTGAGTTGGAAAAGACATGATGTGCATTACCAAAAAGGCAGCCGATCGGGGCTGCCTTTTATCGTTTCAACTATTTACGCGACAATTATTGAGAAGCCAGCCAGTCGACCAATTGCAGAGCCAGCTTTCGATTGGCTTCGTCAAGAAAACGGTTCTGAAAAATTGCATCGTCACCAAGCACAACATATCGACCCTGCCCTGATTCTCCAGCAACCATAACACCAAAGGACTGGATGGCATCCACATCTGAAAGCTGATTATCACGATTCAGATCAACCCAGCCATGCGGGCTGGTCTCAGCCAGGATACTGGCTTGTGGCGCTGTGCCACGCAAGGCCCAACTCCCATAGATCGAGAAACTCTGCAAACCTTTTGTGATGGGGTGATCAGCAAGAACCGTGACTTTGAAATTAAGATGGTTACCATCAATGACCTGGTTCATCTCGCGAAGAGTCCCATTGGTAAAATCAACTTCCAGGCGGTGCAGCAAATCGCGCACAGGTGGTGCAATATGCAACATGACTGCCAGCCCACCACCGGCATCAACAAAGTCAATTACGGCGCCTAGCTCACTCTTTGTTAGTGGCATAAAGGGGCCTGAAAGAACCAATACATCAGCTGTGGACAAAATCTCTTTGGTCAAAGGACCAGAATGACTTGCAACCACAAAACCGTTCTTCTGGTAGAGTGTCGCCAGCTCAGAGAGGTCCAGGGGGCCACTTTTGCCGACAAGAAACTGCTGACCATGGGACTCGTCAAAAAGCACAACGGGTGCGGCAACAGAGTATGCTGTAAAAAACCATAATGAGGCAAAAGACAAAAGAAAGGTGCGGGTGAGAAACAACATACAAGACCTCAAATATTGTTAGCAGTTTGACTGTTATAGTGATTTAAAGGAAGATCCGAACATGACCATTACCATACCGTAACCATTGCCAGACGGCAACCTACCACGAACGTCAAGTGATACGATAAGCCTATAATGGTAAAAACTGGGAGGTAACGCATCTAAACACTGCCGACAAACCCCTTCTTTCAGGAATAAAAAGCAAGACCTGTTCCTTAAAATATGTTATGAATACGTCCGGTAAAATAGTGAGCAGAAAAGGCCGAAGAGGAGGCTTAACCATGGGAATTGTTGATGTACAAAAAGCTATCAAGAGCTCCATACAGACGGAAAAAGACGCCATGGATTACTACAAGTATGGTGCTGAACGTATGGCTGGAGATAAAGCTCGACAGACTTTTGAGATACTCGCTCGTGAAGAATATCAGCACGCTGAATCCTTTTACAGAATTTACCCTGGAGATGACATCCCTTCCTTCGAAGAGTTCATGACTGCTCCTCCTAATACTGAATCCAGCTGGTGGATAAATCTTCAAAGCCTGCTAGTTCAGGATTTTGATGAGCGTAAAGCTCTGGAGCTTGCCATCGACCAGGAAGAGGCCCTGGAGAAGTCCCTACGTGAAATGGCCGCTAATATTGATGACCCTGATATCGCACGGGTCTATCTAGCGAATGCTACTTCGACTCACAACCATCTGAATTTGGTCGAAGAAGATTACAGGGCCATGTTTGGTATGAGCGGCTAGGAACCTGTGCGCGAACAGATTATTGACCCATAAGGCCACCCTCAAAGGGGGTGGCCTTTTTATTCACATATTCCATGGTCAGAGTTAAATCTGATCTTTTTCTTAAGGTCACAAGGTCGATTTTGATTAAAATTTGACTTGCGCTAGGGAGATTTACCGATTAGGATACAATTAGTAGTGTCTGATTTATTAACACCTACTACATCCTGAGGTGACTGTGAGTAATTTAAATATGCAACAGTGTAAAGAATGCGGGAAATCCTACTCGGCAGCTTGCCGTCAGTGCCATGTCCCGCAGAGTCACACCACACAGTGCCACCCCCCAGAGCGCAGCAACATAACCATCAAACGCTGACACACCTGCCATCCTCTTTGCCTGTGAACCTCTGACAAAGTGACCAGTAACTATCCAAATCAACGTAAACTGCCTTGGCAAAAGGGAGAAAAACCCCTGATGCTGGCCCCGTTGCAGGGGCTGACAAACCGAGCCATGCGCGCCCTGTTTGTAGACTGGGTGCGTCCTGATGTGGTTTTCACTGAGTTCATGCGGGTCAGCAATGTCAGTCGCAAACGTTTGCAGCGTAACGATCTGAAAGAGGCCGCCAGCACAACCGGAAACGTTCCTCTGGTGGCACAACTGGTTGGCAACCACGTCGAGTCTCTGGTAGCCGCCGCCCACAATGCTGAAGAGGTCGGTGCCCAACATATCAATCTCAATATGGGCTGTCCTTACGGACGCACGACTAGCGGCGCAACCGGGGGTGCTTTGCTGAAAAAGCCTGAACTGTTGGCTGATATCATCCCAGCCCTGCGCACAGCTATATCCGGAACCTTCTCAATCAAATTGCGAGCCGGTTACAACGACCCTGAGCAAATCTTTTCACTCCTCCCCCTCTTCGAAAAATCCGAAGTCGATTTCCTGATCATTCATCCACGCACAGTCGCACAAAAATATGCCGGATCAGCTGACCACTCAATTACCGGACGGATTGTTCGTGCGACGGCAATACCAATAATCGCCAATGGTGATATTCGCACTGCTGACGAGGGCCTGCGGATTCTGGAAGAGACTGGTGCTGCCGGGTTGATGCTGGGGCGCGGTGCAATCACTGACCCTTTGCTTTTTGATCGCCTGCGCAGCCGCAACCCCAGAGAACCAACAGAAGCAGAAATGGCAAATATGCTGAGCCGCTACCTGAGCGACCTTCTTACCCGCTACTGTGAACTCTTTTGTGGTGAAAGGCAAATCCTCGACAAGTTTAAAAATGTTCTGTCTTTTATTGAGATCCCGACCCTTTCCATTGAGATCACCCAAATGAAACGAACTAACAAAGTTGCTGACTTGACCGCTTTGATTGAGGCCCTACAGTAAATATTATGAGTGAAGCTCCCGTTGTTGATCACAATCAACTGCTCGAACTGGTCAAAGCACGCATGCCATTCGGTAAGTACGAGGGTCGCTTGATCATTGACCTGCCGGAGGACTATCTGGTCTGGTTTGCGGGTAAAGGGTTCCCACAGGGTAAGGTGGGCATGATGATGCAGGCAGTCTACGAGTTCAAACTGAATGGTCTCGAATCACTTTTTGATCCACTGCGCTGAGACAAAAGGCCGAGCTTAAATGTTTGCCCGATGTGCTGGCAGAATCTCGCCATCAGGGCTCACATAACGCACCTCACAGCAGAGTTCAAAGCCGATCTTTTCATGCACCACCTGGCGAATATGAGCAATCAGGCCGAGAACATCCTCTGACGTTGCACCATTACGATTGACAATAAAATTAGCATGCTGCTGAGAAACCTCGGCATTGCCGACGCGCATGCCTTTAAGCCCCGCTCCTTCAATAATCTTACCGGGTGGGCCAACACTCGCATGCATTTCACTGGTGCTGAGGAAAACTGAGCCGCAGTTCGGCTCTTTTCGCGGAAATTTGCAACGCCTCTCACGCAGGTCTTCGAGCATCGTCCTGCGAATCCGCTGCGGCTGCTCCCGCTCACATTCCAGCTCCACCTTGACCACGACAGCACCAGTTCCCTGCAGGGCACTCTGACGATAAGAGAAGGAACATTCCTCCCTACTGAGTTCAAGCAATCTTCCCTCGGGATCGACAATCCAGACCCGGCGCACATTATCACCGATGCCTTTACGCTGGCTGCCGCCGTTCATGAGCACCAGACCACCGATCGTCCCGGGGATACCAATGGTATGCTCGAGACCACTCAGACCTGCCTGCATCGCTTTGCGTGCCAAACCTGGTACCCAGGCACCAGCTTCAGCCGTAATTCTATGATTGCTGATGGCAATTCTGGAAAGGTTGTGACCTAGTTTGAGGACGATGCCACGCAGACCGGCGTCATCGAAGAGCAGATTAGTGCCTTGACCAATGACAATCAGAGGGATACGGCGGTTATTGGCAAAACGGACAACGGAAGCCACATGGTCAGCGTTTTCCGGTTGAAGCAACAGATCGGCAGGACCACCAATCTGCCAGCTGCTGTGTTCGGCGAGCGGCGCGTCGAAAATACAAGGACAGCTTACAGCATCTGCTAGCTGTTTAAGTTGCTGCTGATTTGTCTCAAGAGATAAACGAGGGGTCATTGATGATCCTACCTGAACAATCTGTCTGTGCATAAGTTGACAATGATAGCCATATCCAGACATCAAGTCTTGCTTTTTCTCTGTCCACTTGTTTTAGGTAAGATTGCCAGGAACACTACGTGACGGAAACCGCCCCGGCCCGGACGTTCATGCCTGACGGTAAAGCCAGCCGAACGCAATCGTTTGTCGAAGCTCTCATCGTAGCTCTCACCCCAGATAGAGAATACTCCGCCAGGTTTCAGAGCCGACCTGGCATTTTCGATGGCACGACTACCATAGAGAGGATCTTTAAGCTTATCGGTACGATAATGCGGCCCCTTATATAGGTCAAAAACAATAGCATCAAACTTGTCGGCGACATCAGCCCTGGAAGCGTTACGCACCAGATCCGCCACATCACCAATTTCTATATGAACCCTCGGATCACTTACCGCAGCACTGGTCAGCGCAGCCAACGGTCCCCGACACCACTTCAGCACCACGGGATTGAGTTCGGCCACCACCACCTCAGCCGATGTCGGTAGTGAATCAAGTACCGCCCGGAGAGTACATCCCATCCCCAGGCCACCGACGAGGACCCGTGGTTCAGGATGACCCTTCAAGTGCTTACAACCGAGCTGTCCGAGCACCACCTCGGAGCGATTGGTCATGCTGTTCATTAGTACCAGACCGCCGACGGTGATCAGGAAATCACGCTCATCGCGCTGACGCAGTTCGAGTACGCCTTCGTCGGTGGTAATACTTTCGATGGTCTTCCAGGGTTTGGCCATAAGGAGATTTTGACACTCTTCAAAAGGCAACGGGGACAGCCATTATGACTGTCCCCGCTCCCATGTCGTTATACATCGTTATAACCTGATCATTACCGGCAGGGAATCACTTCGCCTCTTTCAGGTAGCGGTAATAATCCGAGTCGGTGGAAATCACCAAACGACCGTTTTTCTGGATCGATTTCTTATAGGATTCCAGAGTTCGCAGGAACGTATAGAACTCCTTGTCCTGGTTGTAGGCCTCAGCATAGATTGCGGCAGCTTCAGCATCAGCACCACCACGCACCTCAAGCACCTTACGGTAGGCTTCAGAGCTAATTTCTTTAAGCTCGCGCTCCATCTGACCGAGGATATCAGCCTTTTCGCCCTCACCCTCAGAGCGATACTCGGCAGCAACCTTTTTGCGCTCGTTGATCATACGTTCGTAAACCCGGGTACGCACCTGCTCGACATAGTTGATGCGTTTGATCTGCACGTCGAGAAGTTCGATGCCATAATCCGGGGTATTGGCCCGGGCTTTCTCCAGGATTCCCGTCATGATCTCCTCGCGGCCAACCAGGTCCTCTTTCTTTACCACAACGCCTTCAATTTCCAACTGTTCCTCTTCCTCGTTTTCCGGGGCCTGGTAATCGCTGCCGCGCACCAGTTCCACCAGCAGACGCCCGGAAACAGCATCACGCACCACTGAGTCGATAATGTCGTCGAGGCGGCTCATGGCGGCACGCTCAGTGGCAACAGTAGTGTAAAAGAGCAGAGGATCAGCGATGCGCCAGCGCGCCGTGGTATCGATCCAGATAAACCTTTTGTCCTTGGTCGGGATCTGATTCGGGTCACCATCCCATTTCAAGATGCGTTTCTCAAAACGAGAGACTTTCTGCACGAAAGGGATTTTGAAGTGCAATCCAGGCTCAGCGACACCACCTACCGGCTTGCCGAACTGAGTAATAATCGTCTGCTCCGCTTCGTTAACCACATAGAGGCCATCCATGCCAACCAGAACCAAGGCAACGATGACAATCAGAATAATTGGTGTTTTCATTATTTGGTCCCTCCTTCCATTGGCTTGCGCAGGGGTAGCAACGGTAGCAGTCCGCCGTTTTCGGCATCCATGATATAGATCTCATCCAGGCGGGGCAGAACCTCTTCGAGCGTCTCCAGGTAAATCCGGCTCCGGGTCACTGATGGGGCTTTGCGGTATTCAGTCAGCAGGGCTAAAAACCGGTTGGTTTCACCGCGGGCCTTATTAACCCGCTCGACAGCATAACCTTCCGCCTCCTGCAGCACTTTCTTCGCCTCACCGCGGGCACGCGGCACTTCACGGTTAAACTGCTCGCGAGCCTGGAAGATCAGACTCTCCCGCTGCTGCTCGGACTCGTTAACCTCGTTGTAGGCAGCTTTGACCGGGTCTGGTGGTGTCACATCCTGAAACTTGACAGTGACGATACGTACACCAATGTCATACTGATTAAGGGTGGACTGCAGGTCCTGTTGAATATTGTTGGCCAACAGGGCACGTTCCGTGGTCAACGCCGCGCTGACGTTAGCGTTGCCGATCGACCTGCGTACCATCGCCTCGGCAATGTCACGGACAGTACCGATCGGGTCTTTGATGCCAAAAATAAATTTAAAAGGATCAGCGACCTGAAACTGCACGATCCACTCAACATCAATGACGTTGAGGTCACCGGTCAAGGTCAGGGCTTCCTCTTCGAGTCCACGCTTGGTGTAGGTCGAGCGGATGTCAGGCTTGACTGTGCGAAAGCCAAACTCCTCCTTGAGAACGCGCCCGGTCTGCACCAGATAAATCTGGTCGACACCAAAGGGTATTTTGAAGTGCAACCCTGGATCGGCAAAGTTGGAGAACTTACCAAAGCGCAAGACCACACCGGTCTCTTCGGTATCCACCTCGTACATACTGTTGAAAGCACCGAATACGATCAGAATGATCACAATCACTAACGGCAATATGCTCTTGCTTGCACCGAACTTATTCTTAAAATAATCTCTAATCTCGATGACCTTCTTTTCCAGGTCTACATTCGAGGGACCACTGCCCCAATCCTGCATTATTACCTCCTTTAGGCTTGCTGGGAGCATGTCCGACAATCCATGATCGGCTAAAAACCCAGCTGTTTGGCCCATATTTCAGCTCCTTTTCGACCAATAGCTATAGCTATCACTCTCAAACGAGCCATAATCTGTTCTCAAACTTCTGCGTTTTCTCTTCGACCCTTATTCTCGGACAGGCTCCTAAAAACTCACATTTTCGTTCCAGAAATCACTGTTAACCAAAGCAGCTGTCGTTAGAAAATCATTTATAACAGGTTTCCCTGCCGAAACAAAGGGCATTCGGAAGCACCTATCAAACGGTGCAAAGATCTGACATCACAGTTTATGACCAGGCTGCGACCAGATTATTAACCCTCTTGCCTTCGGGCAGCATTAATGCCCGCCAGATAACCTGTCGACCAGCATTCCTGTAGATTAAAACCACCAGTCGGACCATCAAGATCAATTATCTCGCCAGCAAAGAAAAGATTTGCAATTCGCTTCGAGCGCATGCTGCGCATATCGATGTCCTTGAGTGATATACCTCCTGAAGTGATAATTGCCCGACGGAAGCCTTCACATCCAGTCACTTCGAGTTCGAGCTCTTTGAAGAGTTTCAGCAATCTCTGCCGCTCCACCCGCGTTACTGAATGACATTTTTTCTTCGGATCAATGCCGACCAGTCGCACAAAGACCGGAATCATATCGCGCGGCAACAATTTGCCGAGGGAGTTACCGAAAGCCCTGTTGCTGTGCTCAGCCAGCTCCCGCTGTAAGCGCTTGTCGAACAGATCTGAGGCAACCGCCGGTTTAAAGTCCAGAAACAAACGCACTTCGCCCTGCTTAAGGGCGTCACGTATGTGGCTACTCATATCGAGAATGATCGGGCCGCCGATTCCTGAATGGGTAAAAAAAGCTTCACCGAAACGTTCATCAACTTTTTTTCCATCGGCACGCAGGGTAATTCTGACATTCTTCAAGTTGAAATGGCTGGCATCAGCAGTCCAGTTCTCGCGCAATTTCACTGACACCAGGGCCGGTTCGGGTGTCACCAGTTGATGGTCGCAGGACTTGGCCCAAGCATAGCCATCGCCGGTACATCCGGTTTCCGGGTAGGAAAGGCCGCCGGTGGCGAGGACAACATTACCGGTGGCAAAATTCCCGACCCTAGTCTCGACCGCTTTGACCAGGCCATCATCAATCAGCAAGTTTTTCACCTCACAGGAGGTGCGAACCTCGACACCGGCATCACGGACAAAGCTCTCCAGAGCTCGCTGGACATCTCTAGCCTCGCCAAACTCCGGGAAAATACGCCCGCCCCGCTCAATCTTCAAAGGCACATCCCGCTCCTCAAAAAAAGCCACCACATCCTCGACGCCAAAAGTGTAAAGTGCCGTCAATAATGCTCGGCCATTGCGACCGAAATGCTCAGCAAACTTGCGCGGGTCATTCTCACTGTGCGTAACATTGCAGCGGCCCTTCCCGGTGATCAAGATCTTTGCCCCGCAGCGCGGATTCTTTTCCAGCAGCAGAACACTGGCACCTTGACGCGCAGCAACCCCGGCAGAGAACAGTCCTGCCGGGCCACCGCCGATAACAATGACGTCATATCGTTTCATATCGTACCCATCTTTTGATTCAAAAATAATTTCTCCTCACAACTGCAGCCAAGATAGCAGGTTTTAAGTAGAAATCGTTAGTTTAACAGCAAGCAACCATCTTAAGTCATGACAGCGAAGATAAACATGCCTATAATAATGGCCCAAATCCATTATTTAAGCAGAGGGCACCTAATTAATGAGTGACGAAACATTCGACGATCAGAAAATGAACGAGGAAGGCAGCTTTGCCGAAATGCTTGAGCAGAGTATGGTTGGCAAAACCCAGCTTGAGCCAGGGCAGAAGATCAACGCTACAGTGCTGCAGATTGGCAAGGAATGGATCTTCCTGGATGTTGGCCAGAAGGGTGAAGGCCTTCTGGAGACCAAGGAACTCCTCGACAAAGAGGGCAACCTGACAGTCTCTGTCGGCAACCAGGTCAGTGCCTATTTCATATCACGAAAAGGCGGTGAGCTACGCTTCACCACTCGCCTCGGCAGTGGTTCTTCCGGAACAGCTCAGCTTGAAGAAGCCTGGCGCAGCGAAATCCCGGTTGAAGGTCACATTGAAAAAGAGGTCAAAGGTGGCTATGAAATCAAACTGCCAGGTAATGTACGAGCCTTCTGCCCCTTCTCCCAACTTGGTCTGCGTCGCTTGGAAAGCTCCGATGAAGTGATCGGAAATACCCTCTCCTTCCGTATTACTCAATTCGACGAGCGAGGCCGTAACATCGTCGTCTCTCATCGTGTCATTCTCGACAATGAGCGCCGCCAGCAGCGAGAGGAACTCATGAAAACCCTCAAGGAGGGGATGGTGGTCTCTGGCACAATCACCAACATCCGCGAGTTCGGTGCATTTGTTGATATCGGCGGGCTCGAAGGTCTGCTGCCAATTTCCGAAATCTCCTACGGTCGAGTGGAGAATATCGAAGAGGTTTTACAGGTTGGTCAACAGCTAGATGTTGCCCTGAAAAAATGTGATTGGGAAAAAGAACGTTTCTCCTTCAGTCTGCGCGACACCTTGGCCAACCCATGGCTGAAGGTTGAGACCAGCTATCCAGTAGGCTCGACTCACACCGGCACCGTTTCACGCCTTGCCAAGTTCGGTGCCTTCATCACTTTGGAGGAAGGCATTGATGGTTTGATGCATATCTCAAAGATCGGTGGAGACCAGCGCATCAAGCACCCCCAGGATGTACTGACAGTTGGACAGCAGTTGCAGGTCAGCATTGAGAAAATCGACCTTGACGAGAAGCGTATCTCCCTGGTTCCGGTACGTGATAAAAGCGACGAACCGGCAGAGACCTCATACGAAGAGAAAACTACGGGTGGGATGGGCTCTTTTGCCGATCTGTTCAAGAAGGCCCAGGCAAACAAATAACCTCATTAAGAGAATCACCAAGGAAGTATAGCGGGACATTTCTGGACTTAAAGAGGGACACTTCCAGAAGTGTCCCTCTTTAATGGCCGCGAAGATGAAATCCACCTACACCCTTACAGACAACCATAAAACGACCCCATCAGACCGGCACGACAATACACGTCTCGGCGTTATATATGGCCTGGCAGCCTATTTCATATGGGGCTTTTTCCCGGTCTTTTTCAAGGCTCTTGAGGGAGCTACACCGCTAGAGATCGTCTGTCACCGCATCATATGGTCGGTTGTCTTCCTCTTCATTCTCGTTACGATAAGCCGTCAACTCGTTAAGGTCCGCAACACCCTGCACAACCGCTTTACCCTGCTGACATTATGTGGTTCAACGCTGCTGATTGCCACCAACTGGCTGGTCTTCATCTACGCGGTCCAGCAAGGTGAAGTCCTCCAGTCAAGCCTGGGATATTTCATCACGCCACTACTCAGTGTCCTACTGGGCTTTGTTTTTTTGCGGGAGAGATTGAGCCGGCGGCAGCTACTCAGTGTTCTGCTTGCCCTGCTCGGAGTATTGAACCTGACCTTCCAGCACGGCCAATTCCCCTGGATTTCCCTTACCCTGGCAGCCTCATTCGGTTTTTACGGGCTGCTGCGTAAAGTGGCACGGGTCGAAGCAATGATTGGCCTTACGGTAGAAACCCTTCTGTTGGCCCCGATCGCTTTAGGCTACCTGATTTATCTGGCAACGCAGCAGGAAAGCTCGTTCCTTACTGGAACAGTGCAGCTGAATCTGCTCCTGCCCCTCTCCGGCGTAGTGACTGCCATCCCCCTGCTACTCTTTGTCGCCGCCGCACGTCGATTGCAACTCGCCACCACCGGCTTTCTACAATACATCACACCCAGCCTGCATTTCATCCTGGCCGTCTGGCTTTACAATGAGCCCTTTTCGCAAGGACAGCTGATCAGCTTTCTCTTTATCTGGGCAGGGTTGGGCATCTATTCCAGTGATGCACTCTGGAAAGGCCGGGCAAGCTGGCGTAGTGAGTCATAAGTTCAATGTCATCGCGGTGATGCTTATTTGATGTACCAGAAACGACCCTGCTGTGTACGAGTTATTTTGATGACACCTGACGGGCTGATCTCAACCTCTTCAGATACGGACGATTTCTCTTTATGCTCAATATCGTCAGCAAAGATTCGTCCGGTGATCAACATCTCGTAACTGACCTGGTAATGCTCATCGCCGAGCGGTTTTGTTGTTAAGCCGCTCAGCTCAACCTGAATTTCATCAAAAACACTGAACATATTGCGGAAGTAGTCTTCCACATCATACAGGGTCGTGCCATCGCCAGCCTCCCAATCATCGTTGAGGTGACTGAGGAGCAGGCCTTCGTTCTTTTCTTCGTAGTCTTTGCTGAATTGTTCATAAAATGTACGGATTTCTGTCGCTGCATCGGTTTTGAGATTCTGCAAAGTCACTATTAGGTTTGCCAGATCGGAAGAAAGAGTGTTCAATTCCTTAAATAAGGCCCCAATTTCAGCGCCAAGGGGGCCATTCCTGTCATCTACTGAAATTGAACTGGAGAGTTTGTTTATCGTCCGGTAGGGTTCGTCGAAGAGAGTGTTCCTGGTCTTTTCCAGATCATCAATTAACGCCATCAGTTGCGCGCCTCTTCCAGAAAAATCTTTGGCACTAACAACCTTTTTGTGGCCATTGCCTACCAGCTCGCGCAGCTCTTTAAGCAATCCAGGCAGGAGTTGTTGAGCCCTATCCCTCTGCTCCTGTTGCTGTTTAGCAATCTGCTGCTCTATCAGAGTATAGTGCTGTTGGAGTTTTTTTCGTAAGGTCTCTCGAATCTTTACATACTCAGGTGCAAGTGGAGCCTTCAAGGACTCGGGAGAAAGATCGTAAAAATGCTCTTTATTCTGATCTCCCGGAAATGATATTGCCATAGGTTGAATCTTTAAAATTGAGTAATATTGCTCCATGAATTCATCTGAACCTGGGGTCATGTTGTTGACTACGGCCTTGCTTTTCTTTATAGAACTGACTGTTATCGCCCTTTCAGAATATCCCCCCATGCTGCCATTAATTAAAAAGTTCCCCTCGCGAGCAACCGGCAGTTGTTTGAGTTCTTTGAAATAAGGATTAACAAACTCTTCCAGCCATAGGGCATAGCTGTCGCTGAACCTGGCCAAGCCACCACTCTCCCAGAGACCCTGTAACCTGTCCAACGCCTGGTTACGTTCTTCCTCTACCATGTAGTGGGGATAGGGGTTGCCAAGTCTTATAGGCAGAGGATCACCATCACGGTGTCCGGTATGCAGTGTCATGAAAAAGCCAGGCCCACCCGTTGTGCTCATCACCTGCATTTTTTCCCCAGCTTCGAACCAGTCTGTCAAATTTTTGGAAATCGTCCTGATGTAGCTGGTAGCAGCCAGCCTTTCAGAGGTGTACTCTTGTATTTTTGTGGCAAGGAGATCTGCCTGCTTGCGGTTATGCTCTATCCAGCCAGGAGCTGCATTTCTTTTCTCAACCCAGGAAAGATAGGGTTTGGAATCCATAAAATCAGGATCGACAAACAGGCGGATATCATCGAGGTTGGCTTGCGTTTCCGCTACGAGGCTATCCCAGGTTTTAATATTCTCCTGTATCGCGTCACAGGTAGCATAGATAGCGTCTACACCTGAGGTAAACTTTGTTCGAAGAGTTCGTATCGCCATGTCATTTTTGCGGGCAACACCATCAGCATAGTCCCGAAATGCAGACGTGAGCCATCCCATAAGTGGTTTGATTGGTTTTAACTGATAACCGGAAAATTGTTTTTCCAGCAGAATCTGCATGCCAGGAGCATCGATAGTGTTTTTCTGATTCGTTAAGGGCAGCTTGTCTTTATCCTTTAAAAAGCCATCATTTGTCCGGTCATATCCAAGGTACGCAAGACTGAAGGCCTGGCTGCCGAGACGGCTGAATTTATAATCAATATCTTTGGCGCGTTGATAGACTTTCTCAGCTTCAATACCATAAACGCTGAGCATGTTACGCAGAGCTTCAGCTGTTTCTTTACTTTCCACTTTACTGAGCTGTTTCAGGTTGTCAATGCTGTTTAAAGCCATCATCCGCGCACTTTCCCAGCCTTCGTTGATATCCCCTCCTGCTGGTCCGCCATAATAGATTTCCTCTATCTTGTCGTTTGCCTGCTGATAAAAGCCGCTGATGGTTTCGCTCTCTTCTGGAGGGTCAATGCCTTTGTCAGTGCCACCGGAACAGGCCACGATATAATTTTCCATCTCCCAGGCTTGTATAATCGACCCTGCATAATCGATCCGTCCTTGCGGTAGCGTGGCCTTGTCAAATGATGTTCTGAACTGACCATCAGCAAGCACTCCTGCCATCTTTTCGATTGCCGTCTGCGGACCTCCTGCCCCAGCCCAGTTAAATGCTTTGACGGTTGCTTTGAAATAGTTTCTATAGTAGGACGTCGCATCTGTCGCCTCGGTAAAGGTTGGCTGAGGAGATTTTACAGCCGCCGCAAGTTTTTGCTTCAAGGTGTCGATCGCTGCATTAACCTGTTGATGTCCTGCAGCCAGCTTGGCGAAGACCTGGTCAACACCGGCGTCTGCTCCTTGTGGCGGTAGCCAGCGTAATACGTCACGAACATAATTGACAATTCTCGAACGTAGAACCGTGAGCATATAGAGGCTTTCGTCTTCAAGTGTGCGACGAATATCGGCGGCACAGCGATCAGCAAATCGGCTGACTTCTGGCAAACGTTTGCTGGCTGCCTCCATATTTTGCAGGCCAGCTTGCAGTGAGGATCCCTGGCGATCAAAGTAGGCCTTTAATTCGCGTAATTTTCGGTTGGCAATTATCCGTTTCTCTTCATGCAGCGCAGATCTGTTCAAGATGGCAAGCAAGCTTGCACTATATAAATTTATGTTGGCTTTGTGCTCTTGTATTTCTGCTTGCAGAGCGTCCTGCAACTCCTGGTTGCTGTTTGCCAGACCCTGATATTGGGCATCCATCCGGGCAAAAAAACCGGCTGTTGGCCATTCTCCAGAAAAATCCTGAACAACGTAGTTGCCAAAATTTGTTCTGAAAGTTGTGTCGTGCAGAATCCTCTGCCAGATTTTTTCAAGATTTTCTGCTGACGCCGGGAAAGGGCCGGGACGTGCCCCCAGAGTACGGCCTCTGTCACGCGTTAGAGTCGCTATGGTTCCTTTGACAGACTCAATGCCTGTCGACATAATGGCATTATCTTTAGCATCAATGCTGGCTTTATAAATCTGAGCAGCGAGGATTGCCGCAGAAATTGGTGCTGTTGAAGCCATACCCAAGGCTTTGGCGACAGAATCTCTAGCAAGTAGTTCACCAAGAACAGTAAAGCCAGCCGACCATGCTGCCGCTTTAGTGTCACCAGCGGCAAGTTTATTGGCAACATCACTCAAGGCCAGAAGGCGTCCTATCCCCTGGGTTATCTTTGCGATTTTGTCACGAAATACCTTGATTTTGGCAGCGGAGACTATCGCTGAACCAGAACCACTGGAAATGGCCTTCCTGATCCCGGTCTTGGCTCCTTCCTGCGTGAGCGTAAGTAACTCACCATAAAGAGGACCGGAGCCACTGTTGCGCAGCTCATAAAGAAAGTCACTGCCAGCACTACCGGTTGTGGCTTGCTGCGCTACCTTGAGTGCAAGTTTTTTGGTTGCCGTTTGCAACTCCGATGCGGTAACCACACCAGGCAGTAATATGAGTAGTATAACGAGGAAAAATCCTGTGATTTCTATTAGTGTCTGCTTAAAAAATTGCATGGGTGCTGAGGTCCAAGTCAGTGAAGTCTGGAGAGGCAAGCGTCTTTCCTCCAGCCTTAAAGTTAAAAAAGGCAGCAGCACCAAAGAGGTTCTGCTGCCATAAGAGACAAATTTTTTATTCTGATTTCAAAAAATCAGCTATTATCAACCGAGACAATGTTACTAGGGCCATTCTGTGCGCCATCAGAAACTCTTTCAATAATGATACGATAATAAAGCATTGGTCCATCACCCTGTGCAATTGCATCCGAAGTAAAATTTGAAATTGTAGTGCTATCCAAGGTCTGGCGATAAACCTCAGACCAAAGCCCAGGGGCCCCAACTGATTCCTCTAAAACAACCTCATATCCTGGGACAAACCCCACATCTGGCAAGAGGTTAAAGGATAGAGATATGTCATGATGTCCACGAAAAAGTGTTACTTGCAGGTCATCTGGGAAAGGAAAATCAACGCCACTGCCTCCCGGAGGAACTCCTCCTCCACCACCCGGAGAAACGCCACCGTCACCGCCCCCTACAGGCCCCAGACCAGCACCCCCTAATGCATCGACAAAGAGAACTTCATCATTTTCACCGGAGTTAACCGTTCCGGTGGCAACCTCTTCAGCTTCGCTCAAACCGAAAAGCAATGGATTCTTCATTGCTGTGACCTGGGCTTTGCCTGCCTGCAAGTTAAAGATAAATTCTGTCAGACCATTATCTGTAAGGGTCTCACCGCTACGAGTTGATGTCACCTGGCGGTTATAGGTCAGGGCGACAAAAACCTTGCCCTGTGCACCAGAAGCAACATTATTCAGGGTGTAATCCAGAATCAGGGAATCAAAAGCTGTAAAGTCTTTACGGACAGCGCGATCGAGAACCATGTAGCCGCCAGCAAAATTGTCATTGATGATCGTCATGAAACCGCGAGGGTTTTCATCTCGATAAGCACTGATCATGGCATCGAGGGCTTCACGGATAATCTGGTCAATGTCACTGTTTGACACGGTAACTTCACGATAGGTTTTGTCTACCTCGTTGCTTTTTCCAGAAGTATCCAGGATCTTCACGTAAAGTTTGTAAGTTCGTTCCAGTTCCGGAACGAAGCTGAACTCGAAACTGCCGTCAGCAGACTTATCCGCCTTCTGCCAGGTTTCCTTGTCGTCCAGACTGATTTCAACTTTGCCGATCATACTTTTGCCCGACTGGGCCTTGCCACGGATTATCACGTGGCCATCAGGGAGCATATCCTTGTACAGGGTTACCTGCTCATCAAGTTCGGTGAATGAGATATCGTTCAGGTAAAGATACCTGGTGGCAACAGTGTCATCGGATTGACCGAAAATCCACCATTTGGCCGAGGCATTGGTGCTGAGCAAACAGCTTATGACCAGTGCGAAAAATAAGGTTTTCTTCAACATGTGATGAGTCCTCCAGTAAAACGGGTTCTCCCGCAAGATTTATAATCGGGTAATAATTCCAATTGTAATGCTGTTTTCACGGAAATCACGATTACCGGCAGAATAATCGAAATCGTTAACAAAGGCTCGTAGATAAAGCCGACTGTAGTCAAACATGGAAAGACATTCGGGTCGATAATAAATACTCAGATTGGCTACGCTCTTTTTGTTGTCATCGCCGTCGTCTTTTTGTAGTTTGTTCTGCCCGACTCGCAAGTTCGAGGTTACTTTCCAGGTTGGGATATCCACCCCGAGACCGAGAGAGTATTCCCAGATTTTATCTTTGGTATTCTCAAGATCGTTGTCCAGAGTCCAGCCACCCAAGCGTAACGAGGGCTTTAATACAAACATACCGGCGGTATAGCGAGTACTCAAGTTCGTGTTGTAAATGAACTCATCCTGGTCTTGTCTGTCATTGGTGTCGTAGATGGTCATACCAAGGTTGGTGTCACTGTCAAAGACTCCAAAGCGATCACGGTAGCCCATATTTATAAAGTGATTTTTGGTGCTTGTGCCACCACCGTAGGCACGATCATACTTGTAAGTGAGATCAACTACAGAATAACGTCTTTTGAACGCACGTTTCACCGATACGCCAATCTCGGGTCGATAATGATCGGTGCGGAAATCAAGGTCACCATTGAGATTGTCACGATACCAGAGAAAACCGAAATTCATGGTCAGGGTTTTCGTGTACTTGTAGCGCCAGGTTGCCTTGGCCTTTTCCCGATCAGGGGTTGCTGAGCCAACCAGAGTCAGGAAGTCGGGTGAGATCCTCTCATATTCGAGTACAACTCGACTCGGCCCGCCATCCCCTATTGCTTCCAGATGGTGGGCATAACCGTCTTGGTCCTGGTCGTCTACATCTCCGGTAAATGACTCTGTAGTGTCACTGAACGCGGATTCACCGCGGATCGTCAATCCTGGTATTGGCAGGTACTCCCAATCGACCGAAAAGGTTTCGGTGTCAAAGAGTGAGGAACCTGCCACACGATCACTGTCATCTGTTGTGACGTAGTTGGCTGCCACCCAGAATTTATCATTCAGCTGCTGTTTGACGCGAGCACCAAAGACATCACGCTCTATAGCATCAAGGCCCCACAGATTATCCCAGCGCGGGTAAGCCATACCATAAACCAGAGTAACATCCGGGAGCTTGTTACTCTGGTTCTGATAGCTATAGGAAACACCCTTCACGGCCGTATTCAGAGAATACTGAGAAAAGGCTTCGAAGGTGTCACCAGCAGTAAGTGTGTGTATCCGGTTACTAAGTCTACCCTGCAAATGGGTAAGGGAGTAACGCTGTATATCGTTGCGCCGGTCGTCCGTCGTTTTAGCACCAATATTAAAACGGTACTTGTATGCCCCCAGGTCACCCCGGCCATTGGCGGTCAGCACCTCCAGGAAATGGCCTCCTTCAGAGATCGAAGACTGATCATCTCCAGAGCCGCTGACATCATTGGACGTAAAAGACAGATCATTGTAAATATGGAGTTCATTCTCTGCCTGAACATCCATTGCCATACCAAACAAAACCATCATGACAAGCAGGGGAATTATTGCAAATTCCCTGGCCCATTTTGTTCGTCGGCTTATGATTCCCCGACTGTCACACTGCAGTTTCATGAAGTTTCCTCCCAAGAAAGAATTTAACCCGGCAGCCTGTCGGACAATCAGGGCTGAAGCGAAAGTTCGGGAGTTTGAGACCAGATTTTGGCTCGTTTGAGAGTAATAGCCGTAGCTATTGATCGAAAAGGAGCTGAAATATGGGCCAAACAAGCGAATTTGCAGCCAGCCTATTGATAGTCCGACAGGCTGCTAGCATCCGATGATGAAAATTATCTTACAATTTTTTGGATTTGATAATAAATGCCGCCTCATGTAAAGTCGTCTTTATGTCAACCTTGCTACTGAAATGGCTTTTTTGCCCAAATATTTCCTGATGTCTGATCTTTTTCCTGTCAGAAATATTCCTTTCGCTGGAGTGCGTTTCAGTCTGTTCGTTTTCTGGCTGCTAAGCTTTCCGATGGGTGGTTCGCTTATGCAGGCATATCCTGGTTCGGTTGAGCCAGCGCTGTTTCTGTTGCCACATGCATTAACCCTGTTACTCGTCAGCAGGTACCGTGTCGAACTGGTTCGGAAATCCCAATCAGTAGCTGCGATCGTAGCTGCGATAATCACCCTGTCTCTGCTCCTTCCTGATCCTTTCATCTGGTTACTACCAATTTTGGGTGTTAGTAGTGCGATCATCTCTTTAAATATCTGTAATGATCTGATTCATGATGCCTCACCAGTGACGGTCATTGCTTTTGGACTCATAGTAGGCAATATTTTTCTGGCCATCACCATGCTATGTAAAATCCCATTGGCCATGCACATTATCATAATAGCTCTGGCTATACTCTTTCTCTACAAACAACAACCATCGTATCAATCGCACCGGTCGGCCATTAATCTTGGTATGTATTTGATCTGCCTATTTCTATTTCACCTTGTCAGTGGCTTGATGTATGGCTATGTTTTCCCGAGATATCTCGCCGCCACACCTGCTCCCGGTATTGAGCTTGCCTTTTATATTGCGGCTATAGCCATAGCTATTGGTTTAAAACGTTTCAGCCCGGATATTCTACTGGTTAACGCCATTGGTTTTGCAATGTTTGCTTTTGCTTTGCTGTTGGAAGCCAAGCCAGTAAGCTTTGTCATGGGAATGTTTTCTTTGCAGGCAGCAAGTGGTTTCGCCGACATGTTTGTTCTGCTTTTGATCGCCAGTGCGGGAGGGGGATTGGTAGAACTTGGTTATGCTTTGGGAAGTGTCTGTTCCGCAATATTGATTGGTCAATATCTGGTGAGTGCCAACACTGTAATGATGCCTGGTGTTGCTCTTGCGGGGAACCTGGTGCTTAGCCTTGCGGTGCTCTGTCTGTATCTTTTCAAAAGAAAAACGGAAGCACGATTCAAATCTGAAAATATTAGCTTTTTGCCTTCAGAACTAATAGCTGCCCGGATTCCCGACAGAATTTCCTGTCAGCTCTCCGCTCGGGAACTCTATGTACTCAAGCAGGTGGTGCGGGGTCAGACCTATCGTGAAATTGCCGAGCAGATCGGGGTGACCGAATCAACTATCAAGACCTACATGAAGAGGATTCGTGAGAAAACCGGCACTTCGACCAAAAGAGAGTTACTCGCCCTGCTGTCGTCGACAGAAACTTCCGTATCAATCAAGTAACCAGGTCAAACAAATTCTCTTAAAAAATTATGCACAAGGCGTTTATTGTTCAACGCTGCATTACGGATATCTATAGGCAATTCGAACGTTTTTTCGTTATCAAGGGCACCATTTAACAATTCGCCTAATAGACCAGGTGTATATTCAGATATAGGGGTGCATCTATTTTGCATGCCGATTTGTTTATAAAAACGGGGGGTTTTTTGATGATGCGGGAACGACAAAACTTCTTTTCCAAGGGCAACAGATACTATACCTACATGCAATTTTGTAGTTACAGTAATTCTCAACTCAGAAATAACGCCAAGCATAGTCCAATTGTCAGCATAGGGAATAAAAAGAGCTTGCGTACCAAGAGTTTCTACAATTTTTTTGGCAATTTTTTCATCGCTACTCAAAATATCAGTTGGGTTTAAAAAATCAGTGAATACTACAAAACCGAGATTGGGGGTTTTTTTTGCGAATTCAATCAATTCATTTTGTAACTGTGATTGTTGTTCTTGATTACTATTGTCATGTGTAAAGTGTATTCCAACCTTAATTTTATTATCTAATGGCGCAAGCATACTTTTTGCTTTTTGCTTAAAAGCTCCAGGAATATCATCAGAGTCCATGGCTAGTGCAGCATCAGCAGCCAGTATAATTTTGTCTTTTGCCACTCCGTATTTTACAAGGTAATCACAAGATTCTTCGTCCCTGACAGCGACTATCTGTGCACCATTAAACAGTTTTACAGACGAATTTCTTAATAAACGATTAGTAATGGGACCCGCGCCAACACCAATAATTGCATAAGGTTTACCGAGGCATTTACTAAAAACCCCCAATAAAAGGTGTCGGAACCAGTTACGAATACTCCATTTGAGGATTTGGGTAGATGGCTCACCGAAATATCCACCTCCTGCATAAATAAGGCATTTTGAAACGACAAATCGCGGGACACCATTAATAGCAGCACCAATTGCTATGCAATTCTGATTAGAAGCCAAAGGGAGAACTACATTAATTTCCGAGGAAAAATCTTTTATCCACTTTAGGAAGAGTGTAATCAAAAGAATATCTCCAAAATTTTGACTAAAATATGACCCATGGAGAGATACAGTTTTTTCTGTTTTCCTGAAATTCATACTCATAAATTTACCCCATGGGCGTGTTTAAACCATGCAAACAAATCCCTGCTACACCTTATACAAACGTTATGACCAGCCCCAGATGACACCCAAAACAGTGCATTAAATGCTTGCTTTGTCAGCTTATTATTTTTGCCTGCAATCAGACGGATTCCGGACCCTGGTTCAGGCCAGCAAGCATGGCTTGCATAGCCTTGATTGAAACTGACGTATCAGGACATCAACAACCGGAAAACTGTTTCCGTTATATTCCAGACTAAAACGGGGTGCCCAATTGTGACTCATGGCACTGTCTTATCACCATGTTGACACAGAACAAGAACACAACACAAACAGTAACAAACCATAAGACGATCAGTAACACTCTGAAATAGCTACCATCACACATATATGGCGGATAAATATCTGGAATAAATTAGAGTTGGCATACGTCTGACAATTGAGTAGTAAGCAACACATTACGGAACAAGCGGTATCCGAGCTGGCAACAGCGACAAGATGAAGTAACAAATTCAGTTGCCGAAATCCAGTCCGGACGCCTGATCAGCCCAGCCGCTATTCCAAAAACCCGATGACTCCTTCCTCTCATCGGATGTACACATGAAACCCCAGCCAATTATGGCTGGGGTTTCATTTTGAGAAGGAGACCCTGCAAAGACTTAAACTCCCAGCGGTTTTTCCATCTGCATGCATCAGCTGCTATCTGAGTTCAATTGCTTATAACAACCTTTGTTCCTTCCAGAACCACCTTTGCGACTACCAGATAGCGAACAAACTTACCTGTGGTGACCAAAAGAAGAAAACGCCAGAATCCGGTTCGCAGGACACCACCAGCCAGGCATAGCGGATCGCCAATGATCGGCAGCCATGAAAAGAGCAGCGCCCAACTACCGTAACGGGTAAAATATCGCTCAGCCCGCTGCTGACTCTCATGGCTGATCCGCAAGAAGCGCTGCACCAGAAAAGGCCCGCCCCACAGGCCGATGGCATAAGTCGTTAAGGCACCACAGCTATTACCAACCGTTGCGACCAGAACAACGATTGATGCATCGAAGCCGTTGACAAGCAGGACCGCCAGCAACCACTCGCTGCCGAGAGGCACCAGGGTGGAAGCCAGAAAGCTGAGCAGGAAGAGCGCCGGATAGCCATTTTCGAGTAACCAGTGTTCCAAGAGGAGTATTCCTTTATATGCGCCATATATGCCATGATGGTCTCAAAGTTACTGCACTATCTTGACACGAGGTCGTTATGCATCGAAACATTTTCGTTATCTTCACCCTGTTTTTTTACATCGTACTGTTTGCCGGTTGCGACTCCGGGCCAAAAATTGCGACACTCGGACAGGACACTGTCGTGCTGGCTTTTGGCGACAGCCTCACCTACGGCACCGGAGCTCCTGCCGGGCAATCCTATCCTGATGTCCTGGCCGATCTGCTTAACAAACCTGTTGTCAACGTCGGTATCCCCGGTGAGGTTTCCTCTGCCGGTCTCAAGCGTCTCCCCAAGATGCTTGACAAATATAAGCCGACACTGGTCATCCTCTGCCACGGCGGCAATGATTTTTTGCGCCGACTCGATCGAGAGGGAACCATACGCAATCTCAAAGCAATGGTCGAATTGATTCAGTCTCATGGCGCCGATGTGATACTCATCGGTGTTCCCAAACTGGGCTTTGGCCTTGATGCACCAAAATTCTACACGACCATAGCTGCAGAACGAAGTATCCCCTTTGAGGGAGAGATCCTTCTCGATCTGCTGAGTGACAACAGCATGAAAAGTGACACTATCCATCCCAACGCCACCGGCTATCGACTGATGGCTGAGGCTATTTACGAAGTCATCAACAAAGCACAACAGAAGTAGGACAACCATTGTCAGAAGCAAACCACATGAGATTCACTCCATGCAGTCGGGAGGAAATGGCACAGCGCGGCTGGGAGCAGCTCGATGTGCTGTTTGTCAGCGGTGATGCTTATATCGATCATCCGGCCTTTGGGACGTCGCTTCTGGCCCGACTGCTCGAAGCTCAAGGATTACGTGTCGGCATCCTCGCCCAACCGGACTGGCGAGACCCTGAAGCTTTTAAGATCATGGGACGCCCACGGCTGTTTGCCGCCATCTCTGCCGGTGCCATGGATTCGATGGTTAACCATTACACTGCGGCCAGAAAGGTACGTAATGATGATGCCTACACTCCGGGTGGTTGCTCAGGAGCCCGACCGAACCGGGCGGTGATTGCCTATACTGCAGCGGTCAAAGGAGCATTCAAAGGGCTGCCGACAGTGATCGGTGGCATCGAAGCAAGTTTACGTCGGCTCGCGCACTACGATTACTGGGACAACAAGGTCAGGCGTTCGGTGCTGGTTGACAGCAAGGCTGACATGCTGCTTTTCGGCATGGCTGAATCCGCTCTCACCACCTTGGCCAAACGAATGCTTGCGGGAGAATTGATCGACACGATCACCGATCTGCGCGGCACGGCCTACATAGCCAGAACCGGGCCCGATGATACTGTCAACTTGCCTTCGTTCGAGGAAGTTAGCGCCAGTACTGACGCTTACAACAAAGCATTCAAACTGGCGGCTGATGAGAAGAACCCCTTCAGCGGCAAAGTGTTGACACAGCCCCATGGCGGTCGCGTGGTTGTGGTGAACCCGCCAGCCATGCCACTCGAAGAAGATCAGCTCGACCGTATCTATGCGCTGCCATTTTTAAAGTTGCCACATCCATCTTACCATGAACCAATCCCGGCCTACGGACAGATCAAATTCTCCATCACCAGCCACCGCGGTTGCTGTGGCGGCTGCGCCTTTTGCGCTATCACCCATCATCAAGGCAAGACAATCCAGTCGCGTTCTGAGAAATCAGTACAGGATGAGTTGGATCGTTTGAGCCAGCACCCGGAGTTTCGCGGCACAGTAACCGATGTCGGCGGGCCAACTGCGAACATGTACGGCATGCACTGCAACAATTCGCAGGCCCAGGCCGCCTGCCGCCGTGAGAGCTGTCTCTACCCACAGATATGCAAACATCTCGATACACGCGATGACCGGGCTGTGGGCCTGTTACGCAAACTGCGCAAACATCCAGCCATCAAGCACCTGTTTGTCGCCTCGGGGATTCGCTTCGATCTGCTCAATCGTCAACCGGATTATTTTGCTGATCTGATTAAGTATCACGTTGGTGGCCTGCTCAAAGTGGCTCCGGAATCGAGCAGTCCAAAGGTCACAAAAATTATGCGTAAACCTGGGCCACAGGTTTTTGAACAGTTTCTACAGAATTTTCGCGAGCAGAGTCAGCGGCTGGGGAAGAAACAAGCTGTCATCCCCTATTTCATCAGCGCCCATCCCGGCTGCACTCTCAACGACATGATCGATGTCGCTCTCTTCCTTAAGAAGCACAACTTGCGCGTGGAGCAGGTGCAGGAATTCACTCCGACGCCGGGCAGCCTGGCCACCTGTATCTACCACACCGGACAGGATCCATTTACCGGCGAGGTGGTCCACGTACCGCTCAACGCAGTAGAGCGGCGGCTACAAAAGTCTTTGCTGCTCTGGCACCTGCCTGAAAGCCGCAAGGATGTACTTGAGGCTCTCAGGAAATGTGATCGTGAAGGGTTGATTGATCAATTGGTGAGCGGCCAGAACCGGAGACCTGACAAGGCTGCTGACCGCAGCAGAAAAAAGACAAGACTTTCCCGGAGGAGATAACTTTTAGACTATTTAGCACAAGGAAGTTACTTGTGTTTTTGGGTCGGCATAAGAGCAACCTTAAATATCAAAACCGTCGGTCCCGGCCGACAGCCGGGTAGAAAAACAAGCACAAGCGATAAGGATTAGCACCCACCTTTAGTTTGTAGGGTTCAAAAAAGCAGGGATTGGTTTTCGGTGCCACGCAGTACTCATGTACTCATCAATTGTTCAGCTGAACAAAACACCGACGACTAGCGCAAGAAGTGCCCTCCGCAGGAGAAAAGCCTTTTTGCATACTTTTTTGGCGTTGTAAAAAGTATGGCGTCTGTCGGGACGCGACCCGACGGTCTTGCTTTTGACCATTCAAAACAACCCCTGACCAACTAATATTGTCTTTTCAAACCCATATCGTTATGATATCCGAACACTATTAAACTTCTAAAGAAGGTACATTATGGAACGCCTGCTTGATGAAATCGAAATAAGAGTTCTCGGCTGTCTGGTAGAAAAAGACCTGGCGACGCCTGAATACTATCCACTGACTCTCAATGCCCTGACTAACGCCTGCAACCAGAAGTCGAATCGCGCACCGCTCATGCTTCTGGAAAACACCGACGTGGTTCGGGCGCTTGACAGCCTGCGCCAGAAACAGATGGCCCACCAGTCGGCAGAGGGCGTACGTTCTGCCAAGTACTGTCATAACCTGGAAGGGATTCTGGGGCTCGATCCGGAAGAGTTGGCGATTCTTGCCGAGCTGCTGTTACGCGGCCCACAGACTGTCGGTGAACTGCGCAACCGCGCCGAGCGCATGTATCCGGTGGGTGATCTACATGCCGTTGAGGAGTTGCTACGGAACCTGATGGAAAAAGAGGAGCCACTACTGACTCGACTTCCACGTCAACCGGGACGCAAGGAGCAGCGTTTTGCTCATCTGCTCTCTGGCACACCGGAGATCGAGGAGACCTCCTCCTTGGCACCCGAACCGGCCAGGTTGCAGGTTGCGGCAGAAGATGAGCGAATTGCCAAACTGGAGGAAGAAGTTACTACACTCCGTACCGAACTGGACGAAGTGCGCAACCAGTTGAAATCGTTTCAGGCCCAGTTCGAATAGCATCTCTGACGGTTGACAACTTACGCAAGAGTTCGCGCATCTACCTGATCAATGCTGTGCGGAAATGACGACGAGCACAGATTCTGTTTTAATCAACAAGTGAAATCAATATCCTGTCCGGGGCCATCAAGCACGACATGACTTTTAACCGCCGGGGTCTCGGCGATTACCTCACCTCGTCTTATTACAAAGAGCCTCGCGGCACGCAACCGAATCGCTTCAATTTGATTGGCGGCCTGTAGAATTACCATATCTGCATGGCAACCCGGCTCAAGACCATAGCCATCGAGCCCCATGGTTTGGGCTGCGTTATAGGTAACAGCGTCAAACAGGGCTTCCATTTCCGCGGTGCCGCTCATATGCAGGGCATGGACCCCCATATGCACCACTTCCAGCATATCGTGGCTACCCAGAGGATACCAGGGGTCGAGAACATCGTCATGGCCAAGACTGACATTAATTCCTGCCTCAAGCATCTCCTTGACCCGCATCAGTCCCCGTCGCTTGGGGTAACTGTCATGCCGTCCCTGCAGCATCATATTCACCAGAGGGTTGCATACAGCGTTGAGTTGAGCTTCTGCCATCAGGGGCAGAAGTTTGCTCACGTAGTAATTGTCCATCGCATGCATGGATGTCAGGTGTGATGCGGTGACGCGACCCTGCAAGCCAAGTCGAATTGTTTCAGAGGCCAGAGTCTCCACGTGACGTGACAGCGGGTCATCCGATTCATCACAGTGCATATCGATCGGCAATCCTCGTTCCACCGCCAACTCGCAGAGTAATTGTACGGATTCAGCACCCTGGGCCATGGTCCGTTCAAAATGCGGAATACCGCCGACAACGTCGACACCCATATCAAGAGCACGAGCCATCTGCACCCTGGCATCGGGATCACGCAGGTAACCATCCTGGGGAAAAGCAACTAACTGAATATCGACATAAGGACGCATTTGCTCACGAACTTCGAGCAGAACCTCGACGGCGGTCAATTGGGGATCGCAAATATCAACATGGGTACGAATAGCCAGTACTCCACGGGCGATGGACCAGTTCAGCAGTTGCAGAGACCGCTCTCGAATACCCTCCGGCGTCTGCAGCGGCTTGAGGTCTCCCCAGAGGGCGATACCTTCCAGCAGCGTACCGCTCTCGTTGCGGCGTGACTGACCGAGTAGTGCCAGAGTGGCGTCCATGTGAAAATGGCTATCGACGAACGGTGGAGTGACCAGATATCCACAGGCGTCTATCTCCCGAGCAGCTTCGCCAACAATGGATGGGGCCACCTCGACGATACGCCCGGCGCGACAGGCGATATCCTGAATTTCCTGTTTGCCAGCAAGATGTGCTCGACGGACAATCAGATCAAACATAACTTCCTCCTCCGTTGAGACACTCGCAAAAGCGCTGCAAATAGTATCTCAGCAATTATAGAGTTCCTTAAACGCGACAAGCAACGGGCCGCTGATCGAGCTAAAGCAAAACCTTTTATTTAGCCGCGGTCAAAATCTGTGAGAATCTGTATAAACAAAGCCCTAAGATCTTGGGTTTGGGTCTAACAACAGACCTTGACAGATTTTCACCGCGGCTAATTTGCCTTTAAGATTTTGTGATCAAAAAACTTTTTTGCGATGCCATCATCTTTCGCCCCGTCGGAACGGGACCAGCAAAGCCTTGGGATAAGCCGCGCGTCGCGACATGACGATCAAGGCAACGATACTCAACACATAAGGCAGCATCAGATAAAACTGGTAGGGGATCGCTACGACTGTCTGTTGTTGAACCCGCATCTGCATGGCATCGAAAAAGGCAAACAGTAAAGCCCCCAGTAAGGCTTTGCCTGGCCGCCAGGAGGCAAAGACTACCAGGGCTATACATATCCAGCCACGACCATTGGTCATGCCTATATAGAAGGCGTCAAACGCTGATAGGGTCAGAAAGGTTCCGCCGACAGCCATCAAGGCACTTCCAGCCATCACCGCACCGGTTCGTATCAGGTGGACATTAAGGCCCTGTGCCTCGGCGGCCATCGGATTTTCACCAACCATGCGCACAGCCAGACCGAGGGGCGTGCGATACAACCCCCAGCCGACCAGGGCGACAAGGAAAAGTGCCAACCAGGTCAGGGGTGATTGCACGAACAGGGCTTCACCAACCACTGGAAGCTGACTCAATCCAGGAACTGCTACCGGTGCAAAAGGGGTGATCTTGGGCGGCGTAGTCACATCCGGCAACATCATGCGGAAGATGAAATAGCTCAGGGCCGAAGTGAGCATGGTCACGCCGATGCCGGTCACATGTTGCGAAAGACCAAGGTAGACGGTAAAGATGCTGTGCAGAAGACCGAAAAGAGCACCAACGGCTGCCGCCACAAGCACCCCACCCCAGAGGCTGCCGCCCTGAAAAACCCACATCCAGCCAGCCATGGAGCCGATCGTCATAATCCCTTCTATGCCAAGATTGAGTACACCGGAGCGTTCGCAGAGCAATTCGCCGAGAGTGCCGAAAATCAGCGGCGTCGCCATGCGCAGAGTAGCGGCCCAGAAGCCAGTAGTAAGAAGCAGGTCAAGGATATCAAGCATAATTCTACTTTAATTTGATCCGGTAGCGGGTCAACAACATACTGACCAGCACCGCCAGTAGCGCTGTGGCCGTAATTACGTCAGCGATATAGTTTGAAACAGCCAATGCCCGGCTCATGGAATCGGCACCATTGTATACCACCGCAACAAAAAAAGCCGAGAGCACGACACCAAGGGGATTGAGGCCGGCTAACATGGCAACCACAATTCCGGTATAACCAAAACCTGGGGACAGGTCGAGGGTGAGATAACCCTTGAGGCCGCAAATTTCAGCAACCCCGGCGAAACCGGCAAGGCCACCGCTGATCAAAGCAGTGCGCAACACGGTGCGGTTGATCGGGATACCGGCAAAACGAGCAGCCTCCTGGTTGGCACCAACAGCCCGTATCTCATAACCCCAGACGGTGTAGCGCATCAGAACCCAGGAGAGAATAGCAGAACCAATGGCAACCAGTAGTCCGGCATGCAGCCTGGTCCGGGCCAGAAGTTCCGGCAGCACGCCCTGATCAATGATTGGTGCGGCCTGGGGCCACCCCATCGCCATAGGATCCTTCCAGGGGCCGAAAAGCAGCCAGTTTACGAACAGCAGGACGATAAAATTGAGGAGCAATGTCGTGACAACCTCGTCCACATTGAGACGGGTTTTGAGCAGAGTCGGCAGTAATAAAAGCAAACCTCCGGCGAGTGCCCCGCCAATAAACAACAGCGGCACCATCAGATACGCAGGTAGGGAGATCGCCCCGGTGCCAAGCAGGGTTGCGGCACAGGCTCCTGCATAGAACTGTCCTTCGCCACCAATGTTCCAGAGCTTGGCCCGAAAAGCGACTGCAGCAGCCAGTCCAGTCAGAATCAATGGCGTAGTCCGGGTCAGGGTCTCGCTGATAGCAAAACGCGAACCCAGAGCGCCCTTAACCAGCAGGATATAAGCATCTGTCACCGAGGCACCAGCCCACACCAGCAGGATCGAGCAAAGGCCCAGAGCTACGGCGACAGCTAAAACCGGCCCGGTTATCAGAAGAGTCAAAGAGACATTTTCACGTGGTTCAAGTCGCATGTTTCGTCTGTATCGTATTCCAGGAGCCTGTCCGACAAGCTCCTAAGGTTAGTGTGTACAGCTATTGGCTTCCATACCGTGACCACTCATGAGCAGACCGAGTTCACGGCGATCAACCTCTTTGGTCAACATGGAGTGACTGAGACGCCCCTGGTAGAGGACCTGAATTCGGTCGCACAATCGCAGAAGCTCATCAAGATCCTCGGAGATCAGCAGAACCCCGGAACCGCGTCTGCGTGCGGCCAGCAAACGGTCATAGACGTAGGCGGCAGCACCGACATCCAAGCCCCAGGTAGGCTGGTGAGCAAGGATCACACGTGGTGCACGGCTCAGGACACGTCCCAGGACAAGCTTTTGCTTATTGCCGCCCGAGAGCTTGCGAACCTGGGCGTCAGGACCCGGACAACGCACATCGAATTGCTCGATCAGATCTTTGGCATGACGTCGCAAAGCCACTCCACGCAGTATGCCGAAGCGCGAGAAACCTTGCTCACGATAGCTTTCTGCGGCAAGGTTCTCGGCGATCGTCATATCTCCGATCAGACCAAGATCGTTGCGATCTTCAACAATACGACCAACACCCTGCCGAACCATGGTCATTGGCGAAGGTTGAACTGTTTTCCCATCGAGACAAACCCGACCTTCATCAGGCCTAATCATGCCGCTGAGTAGATCGGCAAGCTGGTTCTGACCATTACCGGAGACCCCCGCGATACCAAGAATTTCATGCTCATGCAGGGTCAAATTGGCACCATCGAGAAGTGCTTTTCGCCCCCCTGCCCGAACCGTGACCTGTTCCAGAGCGAGCAGTGGCCGCCCCGGTTCAATCTGAATACGGCTCGGCTGGGGAATGGTACGGCCTACCATAGCCTCTGCCAGAGCTCCACGGCTGGTTGCACCGGTTGCCGTCGTATAGACCAGACGACCGCCGCGCAAAACCACAACCCGGTCGCTGATATCCATAACTTCACCAAGTTTATGGGAGATAAAGACCACCGACAGACCCTTGGCGATGAGTCTTCTCAAGGTAACAAACAGACTTTCAACTTCGGGCGGGGTGAGCACGGCAGTCGGTTCATCCATAATCAGAATGCGTGCGTCACGATAAAGAGCCTTGAGGATTTCAACCCGCTGTCGCTCGCCCACAGAGAGACTACGAACATGGGCCAGGGGATCGACCCCGAGGCCGAAATCATCAGCCAACTTGCGCAACTTCTCTATCGCTCTGCCAGCATCAAGGCGCAGCGACCACAAAGATTGGGTCCCCAGCACAATATTGTCCAGAACAGTCAGATTATCGGCTAAGGTGAAATGCTGATGGACCATCCCTACACCGGCCTCGATGGCAGCCCGAGGACGCCCCGGCGGCAGTTCGCGATCAAACACAGTCACAGTCCCGGAGTCGGCGACGTAGTGACCAAAAAGGATGTTCATCAAGGTGGTCTTACCAGCACCATTCTCACCGAGCAAAGCCAGGACTTCCCCTTCGGCCAGTTCGAGGCTGATATTATCGTTAGCCACCATGGCACCGAAGCTCTTGGTGACTTTATTCAGGCTGAGTACGGGGGGGGAGCTCACAGAAAAATCCTAAAAAAGCTCCGGCGAACTAATAAGTGTCGCCGGAGCCTGTAGACCAGTGAAGAAAGTTAGAATGTAGACTTCGGTTCCTCGTCATTGATCGGCACGACGAGTTTGCCGTCAAGAATCTCTATCTGAGCCTGCTCAACCTTGGCTTTGGCCTGAGCAGGGATGATTGCATCAAACTCATAAAAAGAGGAGAGAGAGGCACCACCTTTAACCATCATCGTCCAATCACGGTAGTCTTCCGCTTTGAAGTTGCCTGCTTTGACCAGAGAGATCGCCCGGTTAACAGCAGACTCCATATGCCAGAGAGCAGATGCCACCACCACGTCTTTACCGTTCTCCTCCTTGTTCATATCGTTGACGTTACCAAAGGCGATAATGCCCTTCTCACGGGCGGCATCAACCACACCGGCACGTTCTGCATAGAGCACATCAACACCAGATTCGATCTGAGCGTAGGCAAACTCCTTAGCCTTTGGCGGATCATACCAGGAACCAATGAAGGAAACCTTGAATTGTACATCGGGGCGAACCGACCTGGCTCCGGCCATGAACGCATTGAAGAGTCGGTTAACTTCACCGATCGGGTAACCACCAACCATACCGATCTTACCGCTTTTGGTCATAGATCCGGCAAGCAGACCCATTAAGTAGCACGGCTCATGAATATAGTTGTCAAATACAGCGAAGTTTTTACCATAAGGACCGTAAGAATCACCCATAAGAAAGGCAACCTGCGGGTAATCGTCGGCCACCTTGTGGGCCTCGCGAGAGATACCAAAAGCCTCACCAACGATAAGTTTTACATCACTTTCGGCATACTCGCGCAGTACCCGCACATAATCTGTGTTGGCAACCTTCTCGGAATAAACATAGTCGATCTCACCGGCTTCCTTAGCCTTGACCAGCGCCTTATGCAGGACCGCATCCCACTTCTGCTGGATCGGCTGAGTATAGATACCAGCGACCTTGATTTTTTCAGCAAAGACCGGACTCACAGAGAGAAGAACAACCAGCAGGGAAAAGATCAGCTTTGGGGAGAGATTCTTGATTTGCATTGTCTTTGGCACTCCTTATCTATTTTATTGCAGGTAAAGTTATAACCCGTAGCAGTAAACATCTTCTGTGATTTTATTGTCAAGAAGAGAAACTACAGTTTACTATTTTCAGCTACTCTACACACTTCTGACACAAGTTTTGTGAGCTGCCCATCGTTTCTATTGGATTCTCTGGTATTTCTCTTTGCATACGAAACACGGAAGGTATTATATTGTCCACTTACTGCTCCCTGAAAACTTGCGAATAAACACTAACTCCTGAGGAAGAGATGTTCAAACTCCATACACGCCTGGTGCAAGACACATCAGTTATCGGCGATTTTCCACTCTGTCGCCTGCTGTTGATGAACGACGCCAGCTACCCCTGGTTCATCCTGGTCCCACGACGCACGGAGATACAGGAAATTTTTGAGCTTGAGCAGCAGGATCAGAAGCAACTGCTCAAAGAATCGTCACATTTATCGCAAATACTGAGCAAGATATTCCAGGCCGACAAACTGAATATTGCCGCCCTTGGCAACATGGTACCGCAACTGCATATTCACCATATTGTCCGCTACCAGACCGATCAGGCTTGGCCAAATCCTATCTGGGGGCTATTCTCCTCGAGGCCTTACACAGAAAGAGCCCGGCAAGAAACCTGTGCCGGACTGATTGATCATCTGGTCGATTTTATCCCTGACGACAGCTGCGTCACGGCTCCCAGGGTCTGCTGAACGGCTATGAACATCGCTGACCCAAAATATCTTGAGTACCTGCGAGACCTTCCTTCCAGTTACCTGCTCGACCTTTTATCTGACAACGCAGATGTCGACCAGGAATCGTTTTACTGGGTATTACAGGAGCGCGGTCTGTCTCGAGAGGAAATTGAGCGTAAACTGCGACGAAGGCGCAATTCCAACTGGCCCAGACCCTATACATTATGGAAAACATTTCGCTGGCTGACGCTTTTTAACGCTATGATTGTGACATACTTCAACATCACCGGCTTCTCCAAACTCCTGCACAGTGACCACACTTTCAAAGGAGCACTGCTCTTTCTCTCGGTTGGCTGTGTCCTTTGCGGACTTTTTATCGGCTTCAAGTTGACCACATATCTTTATCAAGGAGGGAAATCACTACTTTTCTGCGGCTTTCCGATCCCGGTCGGGTTCGTAGACCTGCAAACAGAAGCGGAGATCCTGCCGGCGAAAGCACTCCTGATTTTGCGCATGGCTCTGAATGCCCTGGTTGGTGTCAGCCTGGCCCTTTTCCCACTCATCTTCATCTACAGCATGATTGACTGATCAACCACAACCTGTATGTGAGATTTTTTTGAGAACCGTCTGTTATAATATCGCTGATTGCAGCTTTCATCTTGGGGGATAGATGCACAAGCACTGCTGGAAAATGAGTCTATGTACATTGTTGATTGTCATACTGGCAGAATCGGTTGGGGCGGAGACCTTACTACGCAAACATCTGGATAGCCAGGCAAACAACTACCTTGAACTGCTGGATCAGAGCCAATATGAAGATGCGTGGCTCGCCATGTCAGACTTTTTTCAAGCACTACATAATCAGGGCAACTGGCAAAGCCGACAGCAGGTTATGCGTGCTGCTTATGGTTCACTCGTCTCCCGGGAGTTTTTCCGGATTACCGACCGTCATAGCTACAGCCATTCTCCGGATGGCAGATACGTGACCGTTCAGTACAAATCGATTTTCCAGAACAAGGCCAACACATACGAAACAGTTGTTCTGGACTGCCGCAATTCCTCAAGTTGCTCAGTACGTGATTACGTTTTGCGTTAACTCCTGAGTCAGTGAACCCTCTCGTGCGATTTCCCGCCCCCTTCTAAGGGCATCTACTCCCAAACAGTTGACACCATCCCGGCTAGCTAGTAATAAAGAGCGTTCACAAAGGATAAATTTACTTGGGAGGTACACAACTGTGACTCAAATTAACTTTGAAAAGATGGGCGGCCTGATTCCCGCCATTATCCAGGATCATGAGAATGGTGAAGTCCTCATGGTCGCCTTCATGGACGAGAAAACTCTCGCCAACACGATACGCGACGGCAAAACCTGGTTTTACAGCCGTACTCGTAACAAATACTGGATGAAGGGCGAGGAGTCTGGCAATACTCAGGACGTCGTTGAAATTCTTACCGACTGCGATGCGGATACCGTCGTAATCAAGGTTAAGCAGAACGGCCCGGCCGCCTGCCATACCGGCAATCGTAGTTGCTTCTATGTGCGCTGGGAAGACGATCAATGGGTGGAACACTCCAATCCACTCTTTGATCCTGACGAGGTCTATAAGAAGAAGTAAAAGCGAGCTGTAATCTTTAAGAAAAGCTCCTTATTATTTTCGTAACTTCAGATTATGATTAAAGATTGTCATTTTACCAATAGTTCAGATTGTACTGAAGTTACTTCTTTTCAACTCACAGCTTGTAGCTGATCAGAGGATTTATTATGGCGAATGAACTAAAACTGGGCCTCCCGAAAGGAAGCCTTGAAAATGCAACTATTGAACTTTTTGCAAAAGCTGGCTGGAAGATCAAGACATCTTCACGCAGCTACTTCCCCACCAGTGATGATGATGAACTGAAATGCAGCTTGGTTCGACCTCAGGAGATGGCCAAAATTCTGGAACGCGGCAAACTTGATGTCGGCATTGCCGGTCGTGACTGGGTCAAAGAGAATGATTCCAATGTTATCGAAGTTGGCGAGATGGTCTACTCCAAAGTCTCACGCCGTCCGGCTCGCTGGGTGCTGGTCGTTGGCCCCGACTCCAAAGTTGAAAAGCCTGAAGATCTTGCCGGAGCTACCATATCGACCGAACTGGTCGGTTTCACCAAGCGTTACTTTGCCGAACGCAACATTCCGGTTGAAGTTGAATTTTCCTGGGGAGCGACCGAAGCTAAAATTCTCACCGGGCTTTGCGACGCTATCGTCGAAGTAACCGAAACCGGTTCAACGATCAAAGCCAACAACCTGCGCATCGTCTGTGAGCTGATGGAGTCAGTCCCTGTACTCATAGCCAACAAAGACGCATGGGATGATCCCTGGAAAAAAGCCAAGATCAAGCGTATTCACACCATGTTACAATCAGCTTTGCGTGCCGAAGGAATGGTCGGTCTGAAGATGAATGCACCGGGAGACAAGATTGAAGAAATCAGCAAACTTCTGCCGAGCCTCAACCGCCCGACAATTGCTCATCTTTACCAGTCGGATTGGGTTTCAATTGAGACGATCATGCCTGAATCTTCAGTCCGTAAAATTGTGCCGGAACTGATGGCGCATGGAGCTGAAGGAATTGTCGAATATCCACTTAATAAAATCATCTGATTTTCTCTGCATGGCTGTGAGATAAATGTGAGAGGCGTAATGCATACTGTTATGGGTCTAAACTTTTAGAGATGATCTTTTATAAGGAATAACTCATGACAATTCAAGTGGAGTTGGTAGACAGAACATTGTGCAGGGTGGTCCCGAAAGGACTTGACCTGTTACTGGACCGTGAACTGGTAAAGCGTTTCCGTCGTTCTTCCGGATGGGCTGTCATTGGCAAGTACTTGATCCGCTACCAGAACAGCAAGCTTGGCTACAATGGCACGGAACGGCGTGTAGCAGCCTGACATTTTTAAGATTTACCTATCACTTCTCAAAAGGATGCGGGTGCATTGGATGATGCGCCCGCATTTTTTTATGCAGGAGGCGGTTGGACTATTCATAATCCAACAGGCTGTCAACCTCGATGACCATTCTATACCCATCAGCATATTCCCCCTTGCAGTATTAGCGCATTATGATTAAGCTGTATCAATTTTCAGGGGAGACTAAAATAGTCTTGGCCAAGAACCTTTCACAAAGATCATCTTTTCTATTGTTCCTGTGGGGAATACTTCTGATTCCATTCTCCTTCGTGGCAGATGCAATTCTCGATGCCGTTCTCTTCGGTGAAGGGAGCATACAGGAGCAGTTATTTTCTCCAACGCTTCACGAACTGGCCATTCGTGTTCTTTTCAGCATTTTCATTCTGGCCGCTATTTATCTCGGCATGCACTACCTAGCTAATACGGCCCAAAAGGAGGGAGTGCTACAACAAAGCAACCAGGATCTTAGGCTGCTCAGACAAGACCTCGAAGAATTCCATGACGACCTGTTGCGACAATTACGCAACACTTCATCGGAATTGGTTACCTCTATTGAACTCCTCAAAACCCAGTGTGGACATGACTTCGATGAAAAAGCCCTCTTCTTTACAGAAGGGGTCTGCGACACCGGCAACAAATTGAATCGGCAACTTGGGATAAGCCTGGCGGTGACAGAACTCCCCTTTGGAGAACCACGTCGTGAACAGGTTAAACTCGACAAGCTTGCTTTCGACATCACTGAAGAGTTGAAAAGCAAGTTCCCGGATAGAGATATTGATTTCAAGATTCAACCCTGGATAAATGACTGGTGCGACCGAAAAATGATTCGTCTTGTCATTTACAATCTGTTTAGAAACGCCATGGACTTCATCCCGCATTCCCGCAAAGGACAAATTGAATTCGGTACATTTAACAGGAGTGGTCGAAAAGTCTTTTTCGTCCGCGACAACGGCACAGGTTTCAGCGACACACAGGCAAAGTGCCTCTTCGATGCCTTTCGGAACAACTCACAGGATTCAGACATGCCCAAAGACACCGTCAGACTGGCAACCGCCAGGCGGGTTATCCACAGACACGGCGGACAAGTCTGGGCCGAAGGGATTCCAGACGTCGGCGGCACGATTTTCTTTACGCACGAGACTCCCTCCTAAGACTTCTAGACAGAAATGCGGCAGAAGGTTATCCTTCGATGATTATAAAATAATATCGGAGGAATACATGTCGCAATCGAAACCAGTCAAAACAGAGCTTTCCTGCTCAAGTTGCAGTTCAATCTGGCAAAAGCAAGGCACCACCAATTGCTGGGGCGATCCTGGCAGCAAACCCACACAACCAGCCTATTGCCCCTCAGGACCTCACGCAGAAATGATCGATACCTCCTTCCAAAAATACCTGGGAGATGATTCGGATGCTCGCCTGGCCCGGGTTGCTGCCAAGGTTGAAGGGCTCTGCTATCAGCCAATACCCGGCTCTGATGCAGTTAACGCCCGCTGGACCAGGATTGAAGACATGATTGCCCTGGCCCAACTGATGGGATTTAAAAAGATCGGCATAGCAACCTGTATCGGCTTACTAGATGAGTGCAATCGCTTGAGTGACATTCTTCGGGCTCAGGGAATGGAGCCTTTTTCAGCCTGCTGTAAGGCTGGCAGCATTGACAAACTTGCACTTAACCTGAAAGAGGAAGACAAGGTGCGCCCGGGGACTTTCGAACCAGCTTGCAATCCGATCGCTCAGGCTCGCATTCTCAATGCTGAAGGTATGGAGATGAATATCATCATGGGACTGTGTGTCGGCCACGACATGTTGTTCAGCAAATACTCAGAGGCACCGGTTACCACTCTGGTGGTTAAGGACCGCGTCACTGGCCACAATCCGGCAGCTGTCCTGTACGGACAGAACTTCTACTATAAGCGCCTACAGAAACTACCGGTCTTGAACGCTGCAGAAGTAGCTAAACATCAAGCCGACATTGAAGGGCAAGAAGAGTCTTAAGTTTGTGAATGTCCTCGGTATAGACATCGGTGGATCAGGCATCAAAGGAGCTCCAGTTGACACTCTGCAAGGGACCCTCATCAAAGAGCGTCTGCAGATCCCGACACCATCTCCGGCAACCCCGAATGCCGTAGCTGAAACCCTCGCGGAGATTATTCGGCATTTCAACTGGACCGGGCCGATCGGTTGCGGCCTACCAACGGTGATCCGCAGCGGTATCGCATGCACAGCAGCGAACATTGATCCGAGCTGGATCGGTACTGATGTTGTCAAGCTGCTGTCCACACACTCCGGGCTTGAGGTCTCTGTTCTGAATGATGCCGATGCTGCTGGTCTGGCAGAAATACATTACGGCGCAGGCAAAAACGCAACGGGAACAACTATTGTTATAACTGCCGGCACCGGCCTGGGCACAGCCCTGTTCCGGGAGAGTACCTTGCTACCGAATACGGAACTCGGCCATTTGCATCTGAATGGTAAAATTGCTGAGCATCTCGCATCTGCAGCCGTACGCACGAAGCTGAAACTTTCATATTATGACTGGGCGAGGCGGTTCGATGATTACCTGCATCGTCTTGAAGAGCTATTCTGGCCAGACCTGTTTATCATTGGCGGCGCAATCAGCAAAGATCACGCTCAGTTCTTTCCGCACCTGACCATTAAAACCAGGATCCTGCCAGCAGAGCTACGTAACAACGCCGGAATTATCGGCGCAGCGGCGGCAGTGAGGTTATGACAGATGTCGTTGCGTCCGGCCATGCTGCTGCGGGTTTTTATCCCTTTCGCTCTGGGCTTCTTTCTCTCTTATCTGTTTCGCACTGTGAACGCGGTTATCGCTCCGGACCTGGTCCGTGACGTAGGTGTCGATCCGGCCAGCCTCGGCCTACTGACTTCAGCCTACTTCCTCTCCTTTGCCGCGTTTCAACTCCCTCTGGGAGTCCTGCTTGATCGCTACGGGCCGCGCCGTGTTGAAGCAACCTTATTATTGTTTGCTGCCGCAGGTGCCTTTGTTTTCGCGCGGGCCGAAACACTCACCGGGCTGATGATTGGCCGTGCCCTGATCGGACTTGGCGTCTCCGCCTGTCTGATGGCAGCATTCAAAGCGTTCACACTCTGGTTCCCACCAGAGCGGCTGCCGTTGGCTAACGGCATTCAGATGATCTCTGGCGGTGTTGGTGCCCTGGCAGCAACCACACCGGTTGAGTTATCCCTGCAGTGGACTGATTGGCGCGGCGTGTTTCTGATCCTTGCCGGATTCACCGTAGCTGCAGCAATCTGCGTATTTCTGATCGTCCCGGAAAAGCCAGGGACTCATTCAGGAGAGACTCTGCGCGAGCAACTTACCGGTATCAGGCAGGTCTTCACCAGCATGACCTTCTGGGCTATAGCTCCCTGGGCAGTCGCAGCTCAAGCCGCCTATCTCTCCATTGTCGGGCTCTGGTCTGGACCATGGCTCAGGGATGTAGCAAATTATGATCGCATGGCAGTGGCCAATACCTTGATGGGGGTTTCTCTTGCCATGATTGTCGGATATTTTGCTCTTGGTGCGATAACCGAGCGTCTGGCTCGCCGCAACATTCAACCAATGACTGTAGCCGCTACAGGCCTGCTGGCTTTTATTTCTGTACAAAGTCTGCTGGTCTTACAGTTAACGGAATTAACTCTGCCTCTCTGGCTACTCTTCGGCTTTTGTGGAACATCCTGTATCCTGCCATATGCTGTTCTCTCTCAGAGCTTCCCAAAGCATCTCTCCGGTCGCGCCAATACTGGATTGAACCTGCTGGTCTTCATCGCCGCATTTACAGCGCAGTGGGTGATTGGCCTGATCATAAATCTCTGGCCACAGTCTGTTTCAGGAGGATACAATGCATCAGGATACAGTACCGGCTTCGGTTTAATTTTGGCTCTGCAGATAGCTGCTGCTTTCTGGTATTTCCTCTCATCCAAAAGGGTATTGAACGCTCCAAAACAGCTTTTCTCTGACTAACTGTCATTATCGCTCCCAGGAGGCTGTCGGACTATACGGGCAGACAGGCTCCTACCACTTGTCTTTTCTGACTCAATCCGTTATATCTTGCGTCTTAAGATCTTTATCTGTCATTTACCCAAGGATCCAGATTCAACTTAAGGAGTTTTTGCTATGCCCATGTCGCAATCTTTTCAGGATCGTCTTTTTCCGATAGCTGCGGATATCGCCAAACATTACGGCACTCCATTTCATATCTATGATGAAGCCGGCATTCGCGCAACAGGAGAGGAACTGAAAAAAGCTTTTGCCGACATTGAAGGATTTCGCGAATATTATGCCGTCAAAGCATTGCCGAATCCCCGCATTCTGGAATTAGTAAAGGAATTAGGGTTCGGTTTTGACTGCAGTTCCATTCCGGAACTAATCATGAGCCGCCAGGTCGGTGGAACCGGCGAAGAGATCATGTTCACCTCCAACAACACAGCCCCGGAAGAATTCCAGGCAGCAGCCGCTGACGGCGGGTGCATTCTGAATCTGGATGACATTTCCCTGATCGCCAAAGTCCCTGAATTTCCTGAGCTGGTCTGCTTTCGTTACAATCCAGGACCTCGCCGAACCGGCAACATCATTATCGGTAACCCGGTGGAAGCCAAGTACGGCATCACGCACGAACAGGTTATCTCGGCATACAAAATGGCACAGGAACGTGGCGCTAAACGCTTTGGCCTGCACACCATGGTGGCTTCTAACGAAAGAGACTACACCTATATTGTCGAAACCGCCCGCATGCTTTTACAGATTGCTGAACTGGTTGAAGATGAACTTGGGATTCGTTTTGAATTCCTCAATATTGGCGGAGGTCTGGGTATCCCGTACAAACCTGAGGACCAGGCTCTTGATCTTGACGCCATGGCTAAAGAGATCACCGAACTCTTTGACAATTTCAAATCAGTACATGGCTATGCCCCGCGCATGTACATGGAGAGCGGTCGCTGGATCACCGGTCCGCATGGTGCATTGATCACCAGGGCAATCAACCACAAGAGTATCTATCGCCAATACGTTGGTGTTGATAGCTGCATGTCGGCCCTGATGCGACCGGCTCTTTATGACGCCTATCATCATGTGGATGTCATCGGCAAAACGGACCAGGAGAATTCTGAAGTTTACGATATTGCCGGTTCACTCTGCGAGAACAACGATAAGTTTGCCGTACAGCGCAGCCTGCCGCCAATCCATGAGGGCGACCTGCTGGCAATTCACGACACCGGTGCCCACGGTCACGCTATGGGTTTCCAGTACAATGGCCGTCTGCGGCCCAAAGAACTTTTGCTGCGTACTGACGGCTCGGTCGAACTGATTCGCCGTGCCGAGACCAATGAAGACTACTTCCAGACACTGGATTTCGAAAACGATACTTTCCCAGCGACACAGGGCTGCTAATAAGTCCTGGGGCAGCTAGCTGGACTATCTATAAAGGCTTTTTTGCATACCCTACTCGTCTGCAGCATGCTGATGACAATGCCCTTACCGATTTTGCCGATATCTATAATATCGTGACGCAAAAGGGGAGATCATTGATAATAATTCCCATCATGCAGACCACCCAGGAGCCCGTTTCTACACCTGGAGACACACCTCCCAGCTATAGCTGGAAACCGCAGTCAGCCGTGCCCTCAAAGCAAACCTGATCCATCCTTTAATCAATAAATTAACTAATAATAATTTTAATCTAACGAAAAATACGGATTAAAACCTGCATTTCATACCCATAACCTATTATCGTTATTTGTTTTTTTTAATTTTAATCCTCAAATTAAATAAGATTAAATTATATCTTTCTAACTAGACTCACAGCACCAAAACGACGATAATAGTGCATCTCTGAATATACGAAACGTAGTTATCTACCAAATTCGGGAGAGCAACATGTTCCAGAAAATCAGAGTCACAGTCGTAAAAAGCACTCGCCCAGTTTACCTTGCCGGCCTCTTCTCTTCGCTCTTCTTTGCCGTTGGTGTACAGAAAATCGACACCCATGCAGGATTACTAGCCAGGCACGCCATCTATACAGGCGCATTCTTCCTCTGTATGTGGATTGCCTGTCGCCTGTTTGCATCCAGCCTGAACCGTCGCCTGGAACTTGAGGGCGTCTGCGCAGAGACGGCCAGCGATATGATTTACACCTACGTCATCTATCTGGAGCTTATCAAACATGTCGTTGGCGTAAGCTTTACATTAGGCTGGATTGCCGGAACAATGTTCTGCTGGGATTATCTGGGGCACAAGATGTTCTTGATTCCCGCCGGAGCAAGCCTGTCCATCTCCCTGGTAGCCTTCCTGGTAACTTACGGTATCTCCTCTTTCGTCGACAACCTTCATTGGCCAGGCACAGAGGACGAATAACTCCATAAATTTAAACAAGAAACCAAACAAGGGTCAGCTACTCAGCTGGCCCTTTCTATATTTCAGCTCCTTTTCTACCAATAGCTATGGCTATTACTCTCAAACGAGCCGAAATCTGTTCTAAACTTCTGGATTTTCGTTTCGGCCCTTATTGTCAGACAGCCGCTTAGATTTCCAATCATAGTCAAATTATTCTCACACGCAAGCGTACTTATGTATGGAATGTTTTCAGTCTCATGGATAAAGACTATCAGCAACTAAGTTCTTGACAAATACTGTAGACTTTACTAAAAATCATACCAACAAAGACTTTAGGAGATTACTTATGCGTCTATCGACAAAAAGCCGCTACGGCCTGCGTGCCCTCTTTGATATGGCTTATCATGCCGGTACACTACCCGCACAAATAAAAGACATCAGCCGACGTCAAAACATCTCACCACGCTACCTTGAACAGATTTTTCAGGATTTAAAACGCGGTGGCCTGCTCAAAAGCCGCAGGGGCCCCCAGGGCGGTTATTTTCTTTCCCGCAAACCAGATGAAATTAACGTCCACCAAATCATTACGGCCGCCGAGGGTGAGATGGCCCTGGTTGACTGCATCAAATCAGGCAAGGGCTGTAAAAAAGAATGTGATTTTGACAACGAGTGTGTCACTCAGAAAGTCTGGCTGGAAGCAAGCCGCCGCCTGACTGAATACCTGAACTCCGTAACCTTGAAGGACCTGTGCGAAGACGCCAGAGACATGGGGATGGAAAAGGAACTGGACCACCGTTTCATGTATTTCATTTAGACTAAAATCTATTAAGGAGTTCTGACTCATGGCAGAGAGATGTTCTTCAATACTTGATCGCATAGGCAACACCCCCCTGGTAAAAATAAGCACCCCCAAAGAATCTGCAACATTATGGGGCAAACTGGAGAGTGCCAACCCTGGTGGCAGTGTCAAAGATCGCATTGCCAAGGCCATGATCGAACAGGCAGAAAAGGATGGCCTGCTAAAGCCTGGTGATGTGATTGTCGAACCGACCAGCGGTAACACCGGCATCGGCATCTCCCTGGTAGGCTCAATCAAAGGCTATCAAGTCGTCCTGACTATGCCTGACACCATGTCTATGGAGCGTCGTCGCCTGCTCGGTGCTTTTGGTGCCGAGCTCATTCTCACTCCCGGCTCACAAGGGATGCGCGGCGCTATTGCCAAAGCGGAAGAGATTGCTGCGGAACGCAAGGCATTCATGCCTCAGCAATTCTGCAACCCCGCCAACCCTAGAATTCATCTCGAGACAACCGGGCCTGAGATTCTGTGCGATCTGGACAATCAGGTCGATGCCCTGGTCGCAGGGATCGGTACTGGCGGCACAATCACCGGTGTCGGCCAGGCGATTAAAGAAAAGAACCCTGACGTACTGATCGTCGCAGTGGAACCGAGTGATTCGTCGATTCTCTCGGGAGGCGAACCAGGTCCGCATAAAATTCAAGGCATAGGTGCTGGCTTTGTTCCTGATGTTCTCGACACTAATATTTTTACAGAAATCATTACCGTCACCAATGAGCAGGCCATGCTGACAGCTCGTGAGCTGGCCCGTGAAGACGGGGTTTTTGTCGGCATCTCTTCAGGTGCAAATGTCTTTGCCGCCCGGCAGGTTGCCGCAAAAATGAAACCAGGACAAAATGTCGTAACGATTCTCTGCGACACTGGTGAGCGCTATCTCTCCACTAATATTTTTAATTGAGCAATTTATTAAAGACAATAAGCAATGGGACGCTGATCAAATCTGATGAACGCTGATTAAGCTACAGCAAAACCTTTTATTTAACCGCGATCAGAATCACATTTGTCTTTATATTTAAGGCCAAAAATGGAATGCCAGGAAATCCGAAGCCTCTTATCTCATGCAACTAGATAGTAAATTTGAAAAGCTAAAAGATCTTCTCTCAAAACTTGACTCAGTAGTAGTAGCCTTTTCCGGCGGCGTCGACTCAACCTTCTTACTGCAAGTAGCCCGGGATGTTCTAGGTGCCAAACGTGTCATAGCTCTTACAGCTACCTCACCGACCTATCCGAGCTACGAGTTCAACGAAAGCGTGAGACTGGCAAAAGAACTGGGTGTTCAACAGATTGTTGTCGACAGTAACGAGCTGTTGATCCCCGGCTTTGCCGACAACCCACCACTGCGTTGCTACCACTGCAAGAAAGAGCTTTTCGAAATCTGCATAAACAAAGCAAAAGAGCTCGGCTATGCGGAAGTCCTCGACGGATCGAATCTCGACGACCTCGATGACTATCGACCGGGAAGACAAGCCGCAACAGAGCTACAGATTCGCTCTCCACTGCTCGAAGCAGGCCTGACTAAGGAAGACATTCGCGCGTTAAGCCGTCGCAGCGGACTCTCAACGGCAGAAAAACAGCCCTTCGCCTGCCTCGCCTCACGTTTCCCTTATGGCACCCGCATAACAGCCGAGCGTTTACAACAGATAGATCATTGTGAAACTTTCATGCGCGAAAACGACTTTCACACTTTTCGCGTCCGTTATCACGGTGAAACCGCCAGAATTGAAGTTACCCTTGACGAACTATCGAGAATCATTGATGATAAGGTTCGCGTACAACTACTGGCCGAGTTCAAAGCCGCTGGGTTTACTTACGTTGCCCTTGACCTTCAAGGGTACCGGACCGGCAGCATGAACGAAGGGGCGGCCTTGGAGGACAATCAAGAGTTCTAACCCAGGAGACATCATGCCACGAAACAGTACTCTGATGGCTGTCTGTTTCTGTGCCGGAATGCTCGGCGCACTTTGTAGCAGCCTACTCGCCTGGCAGGTCAGCCAGATGGGGTTCCCTGCGATGGCAAACGTGCAAATGTCGCCTTCACTGACCCCTGACTGGATCTATTCCCGCATGGTATGGGGCGGTCTCTGGGGACTACTCTATTTCCTCGCCGTCGGCTCACTAAAATCCCGTCGTCACTGGGTCCGCAAAGGGTTGTGGCTCAGCCTGTTACCCACCGCCTTTCAACTTCTCGTCGTTTACCCCCAGATGACACATCATGGCTGGCTGGGTTTTGATCTCGGCCAACTTACACCTCTCTTTGTTTTCTTCTATAACTTGGCCTGGGGCCTCTGCACAGGAATCTTCTGCCGTCTCTTCTGGGGCCGCAGGTGATCTCGAGAGCACTCTTCCTGCTTCTCGGCCTTGGCCTTGTTCTGACCATATCTGCCTGCGCTGAGGAAACAACACCACACCTGCAAGGCACTGTCACCTGGATCTACGATGGCGACACTCTCAAGGTTGATCCCGACGGCAAAGTCCGCTTGATCGGCATTGATACCCCGGAGAGAGAGAACTCGCAACGCGATAGATATCTTATCAAACAGGGCGTCTCAGCCGCACGTCAGCGTGAGGTTTACCGGCTCGCCAAAGAGTTCAACATCAGGCAGGTCAAAGGACAAAAGGTCACCCTGTTACTCGATAATACTCCACGTGATCGTCATGGCCGCATGCTTGCGTATGTACGCCTGCCCAATGGGCGACTACTCAATCGTGTGCTGCTCGAGCAAGGCCTGGCTGTTGTTTACAGAAGATTTTCCTTCCGAATGAAAGAAGATTTTTTGGCTGCAGAAGCTGAGGCGAAGAAGAACAGACTTGGGCTTTGGGAATAAGACAACGGAGGCTGGAGGCCTGGTGACTGTTATGACTGATGGAGCAATGATCAAGCGTTGCGCATGGTGTGGCAGTGACCCACAGTACATGGCCTACCACGACGAAGATTGGGGAGTTCCCGTTTATGATGACCGCCGGCTCTTCGAGATGTTGATTCTTGAAGGTGCCCAGGCGGGTCTCAGCTGGCTGACCATTCTGAAAAAGCGCGACAATTATCGGCAAGCTTTTCATTGTTTCGATGCGACCATAATCACCCGCTACGACCAGAAAGAGATCGACCGCCTGATGCAGGATACCGGGATCGTCCGCAATCGTCTCAAGATCGAAGCAGCGATTAAAAACGCCCGGGGATTTTTGCAGCTTTGTGAAGAATTCTCTTCTTTTGCAAACTATCTCTGGCGCTATGTTGATGGCACACAGATCATCAACACATGGAAGAAGCACAGCGACATTCCCGCCTTCAGCAAAGTTTCCGAGCAACTGAGCAAAGACCTTAAAAAACGTGGCTTCAATTTCGTTGGGCCAACCATCTGCTACGCCTTCATGCAATCTGTCGGTATGGTCAATGACCACACCACAGACTGCTTCCGTTATAGCGAAATCAACCAACAGACATCAAAAGAATGATCAACATGATTGCTCAAGACCAAAAAGCTACGTGCAGATGCGCTCGGCAATTGGACTGTAAAAACCAGTTGCTCTTGGTGAAGAAGATGTTCGTTCTGGCAAAATTAATGATGCGTGAATCTTTGCAGGATCGCTGATGTTAGGCTATATTGGTAAATGGTTTAGACTGAACATTTTCTTTGTCTGCGCATGACTGAGCGTGGCATCCGCACCGATCATCTTTCATTTTCACAAGCCATACTCGAGAATATAGCAATATGAAAAACATCAATACCTTGTTTGAAGGAACCAGATACAATACCCCTGAGCGTAAAATCTGCTGGCTGAGCCGACTGTTTCCTTCGCTCTCTTTTTACCTCAGACTCATTTCTATCATCTGGAGTGACAGTCGCAAGGTCAGAAGTGGCAATTACGATTCCGTCGCTTGGCAGGATGGCAGTCGCAGAACTATCAAGGCTCTGGAAATGGCTGGCTGCCGAATAGAAGCAACCGGCATGAAAAACCTTGAAGGCATTGATCGCCCTTGCATCTTTATCGGCAACCACATGAGCTCTTTTGAGACATTTGCTCTACCAGCCCTAATTATGCCTCACGGTTTTGACCTGTCTTACGTGGTCAAACGAAGCCTTGTTGACTATCCCATCTTCGGCGATCTTGTCAGGGCCCGCGATCCTGTAGTAGTCGACCGTGTCAACCCGCGCGAGGATCTTAAGACTGTCATGGAAGAAGGAGCCCGCCGCCTTGAGCAGGGACGTTCACTGGTTATTTTCCCGCAGCATACGCGTTCGGTCAATTTCGACGTAAAGCTGTTCAACAGTATCGGCATCAAGCTCGCCAAAAGAACCGGGGCAATTGTTGTGCCGGTTGCGCTGTTGACCTGGGCATGGTCATCTGGAAAGATGATCAAGGATTTCGGGCCAATTATCCCATCTAGAAGCGTTCACTTTGCCTTTGGTGAACCGATGGAAGTGACCGGAAAAGGACAGGAAGAGCAGACCAAGATCGTCGATTTCATTCAAAAGAAGCTCAATGAATGGAAGGATGACTGTGCTAATTCTTAACTTTCAAGTGACTATCCAGCACAATTTGAACAGTTAGCAAAAACCTCCGTCATCCCCGAATGATTCTATCGGGGATCCATGTTTTAAAACCTGGATTCCCGACTACATCCTCGGGAATGACACTTTATCTATTGTACTGAATCGCTACTTTTAAATTCTCTATTTTGGATCAAGAATCATTAGACTAACAAGTGCACTCATTAGTGCCTTGAATTTTCATTGCCTGATTACTATATTGAGTACCCATCTGAAATCATTCATAAGGAAGAGTAATGGCCAAAGATTACTATGCCGCTCTCGGCATTGATAAAGCTGCCAGCAAGGACCAGATAAAAAAAGCCTATCGCAAGCTGGCAATGAAATACCATCCGGATAAAAACCCTGATGACAAAAAAGCAGAAGAGCGCTTCAAAGAGATTACTGAAGCCTATGCAGTCCTTTCTGATTCTGAGAAGAAACAGCAATACGATCAGTTCGGCGAGGCTGCTTTTCATCAGCGTTTTTCTCAGGAGGACATCTTCCGCAACGCCGACCTTGGTGACATTTTCCGCGAATTCGGCTTCGGCGGTCGAGGCGGCAATGATATTTTCAGCCAGATATTCGGCGGCACAGGGGGACATCAGGGCTGCAATGGCCAGCATCGGCCTCGTCCCAGGAAAGGGCAGGACTACCTGATGCGGTTGACCATCCCGTTCCGTCAGGCAGTACTCGGCGGCGAACGTCGTATCGACCTGGACCGCGAGGGCCAGAAAGAACAGCTGGAGGTTCGCATTCCCGCAGGCATCGAATCGGGCCAGAAACTGCGCATATCCGGGAAAGGCGGTGCTGGCCAAGCTGGTGGTCCAGCCGGTGACTTGATGCTGGAGATCATTGTCACCAGACATCCCCACTTTAGTCGCGAGGGCAGTGATCTCTATACAACCGTCAAGATTCCTTTTACCGGAGCATGTCTTGGCACATCTGTGGAGGTGAAAACTCTGGAAGGAACCAAGCGCATCAAGGTAAAACCAGGCACACAGAACGGTAGCAAGGTCAGACTCAAGGGGTTTGGCGTTCCCGGCCGATCAGGGGAACAAGACGGCAATCTTTACGCCGTTATTGAAGTTGAAGTGCCTAAGGATTTAAGTGATGAGCAGAAGGAGCTTCTGAAGAAGCTTAAAGATTTAGACCTTTGAGCTGTGGAGTGACAAGCTAAGCACAGGTCATTCTAATCTATCTGTTTTTATTTGTGTGTAATCAGCCCTTTATCTGACTGAAATTGTTATTTGTCTTTGTGCTAAGAACCAATCGCACTTACTCGTTGGTGTCTATTTGCCAGTCGGCGACTATGACTTCAACAGCTTTGCGGTCGCGGGTGCGATAGGGGCCAACAATGGCACCGTGCAGATTGGTGGGGGTGAGCAATTTTCTGGCCGTCTGGCGCAGACCGGCGGCGGTGACCTTGTCGAGTCCGGCAAGATCATCGGCGATGGTGCGGTGGCTACCGGTGAGTTCTCCCCAGGCATAGCGCAGGGCCATCTCGTCAACTTGGTCGCGGGAATAATCGAGGTCGCAACGGTAGCAATTGAGGATATGGTCCAGTTCGTCATCGGCAACTTTGATGGTGTGCAGTTCGCTGAAGATCTCAAGGATCGCGGTGGTGGCCTTGGCCAGGTTCTCGGTGGAAACTGCCAGGTCGACAGCCAGGGTCCCGGCATCGGCATAGAGTCCGAGAGCGGCATCTACTGCGTAGGTTAACCCCAGTTCTTCACGCAAACGCAGCATCAAGCGACTCATCCCCCCCCAACCAAGCAGGCGCCGCAGCACACGCAAGTTGACGGCATGTTCACTGTCGCGCCCGGGAAGCAGGAAGGCCAGTTGCAGACTGACCTGGGACCCGGCATCGCGGACCCAGCGAAACGACCGTTCTGTCCCCGAAAAATCAGACCACGCTTTTGGAGCGGGAACTTTGCCGCCCTGCCATTGTCCAAAGTGCTCTTGCGCCGCCGCCACAACCTGCCGGTGATCGACCGGGCCAGCCACTGCTAATACGGTATTGTGCGGCGTATAATAGGTGGTGTGATGTTGTTGCAGTTGCCGCAGAGTAAGACGCTCGATGGCGGGACGACTGCCGACGGTTGGTTTACCGAGAGGATGATCCGGAAAGAGCAGTGCAGCGATGATATTGTCGGAATTGATCTGCCGACCGGACTCGTTGAGGTCACCCATTGCCTCTTCTAGAATGACCCGACGTTCCATCTCCATCTCCCTGAAAAGCGGCCGCTGCATCATCGAGCCGAAGAGGGCTATACCTTCGGCGATATGGTTTGGATGAACGCGCGAGTGGAAACAGGTGTTTTCACTGTCGGTGGCGGCGTTAGCCGAACCGCCAACGGCCTCGAAAGCACGCTCCAGAGCGAATCCGGAAGGAAAATCTACCGTGCCTTTGAAAAGCATATGCTCAAGAAAATGCGATACTCCGGCCTTGCGGCTGGTTTCGTAACGACCGCCGACGCCAATATAGACCAGCACTTCAGCGCTGTGGTGGTGCGGCATCGATACGCTGATAACACGCAGACCGTTGTTGAGGGTGTCGCATAGGTATTCTTGCATGTAAAACCTTGTGGCGAGTAGTGGGTAGTGGGTGGCGAGAAAGTTAGACCCTATGTAGTTGGCGCGGCATGACCTTGATGCTTTCATTCTCTGCTGACCCACCAGTATCAGCTATATATCTGATAGCTTTTGCCTTTTCGCGCCACCCGCCACGTTTATTTGAGGAGTCTGGCTGCTTCCTTGGCATGGTAGGTAATAATCAGATCGGCACCGGCACGCTTCATGCCGACCAGAGTTTCCATCATCACCCGATCACCGTCAATCCAGCCCCTTTCGGCGGCAGCTTTGATCATCGAGTATTCCCCTGAAACGTTGTAGGCGACCAGTGGCAGATTGTAGCGCTCCTTGAGGTCGCGCAGGATATCGAGGTAAGCCAGTGCCGGTTTGACCATGAGAAAATCGGTACATTCCTGAATATCGAGCTCGGCTTCACGGAAAGCTTCGATGCGGTTGGCCGGGTCCATCTGATAGCTGCGGCGGTCACCAAACTGTGGGGCTGAATCAGCAGCATCGCGAAAGGGACCGTAGTAGGCGCTTGAATACTTGACAGCGTAACTCATAACCGGGATATGCGAGAAGCCGTTGGCATCAAGAGTCTCACGAATCTCAGTGACACGGCCATCCATCATGTCGGAGGGCGCGACAATGTCGGCTCCGGCACGGACGTGAGAGAGAGCTTCGGCAGCAAGCAGCTTGAGGGTCTCGTCGTTGTCAACGTCGCCGTCCTTGATTACACCACAGTGGCCATGGTCGGTGTACTCACACATACAGACATCAGTAATCACCAGCAATTTGGGCAGCTCAGCCTTGATGGCACGAACCGTCTCCTGAATGATGCCAGTGTCCGAATAGGCATCCTGACCGAGAGCGTCTTTCTCTTCCGGAATACCGAAGAGTATGACTGCCGGTATACCGAGGTCATAGACCTCCCTGGCTTCCGTAACGATATGTTCGATCGACTGCTGGTAGATCCCGGGCATAGAGACGATCTCTTTTTTGATGTCCTTGCCGAAAGCGGAGAACATCGGATATATCAGATCATCAGTGCGCAGAAAAGTTTCTCTGACCATGCGGCGCATAGTCTCGGTGCGGCGCAGGCGACGGGCACGATATTCAGGGAAAAACATAAAAATCTCCTTAAAAGCTGTAGTACGAGGAATGAGGAAATCTTTTAAAGATTCAATCGCGTTCCGGAAAAGTATTTTTCAATTGCTATGATCATATCATCCAGTGTCGAGTCAACGGGTTCGATAACCACGTTAAAACCAAGCTTTCTGACGGTCTCACTGGTTAAAGGGCCGATTGAGGCGACCGGAACTTCTTTAGCCTGCGCCAAGTGATCTGCATCGAGCAAGTCGACAAAATTCTGTACTGTTGATGACGCGGTAAAGGTCAACAGATCAAGTCCGTTGGCAAGGGCTTGTTGCAGTTTACCAGCAGCGGCGTCTGGCGGTGCGCTGGCGTAGGCAACAGGATCGATTATCATGCCGCCAGCTGCGGTTAATTCAGCGGTGATCAGATCGCGGGCCAGAGCCGCCTTCGGGTAGAGCAACTTTTTGCCGGAGACTCGGTCTTTAAGCAGTTCGACCACTCCTTCGGCACGGTAATTATCTGGCATCAGGTCTGCGCGAACACCGTGCGCGACAAGGGCTTCGGCACTCTTCGGGCCGACGACCACAGTTTGCAGATCGTTCAAAACACGGCTGTTATGTCCCAGCGACTCCAGACGGTCAAAAAAGGCGGTAACAGCATTGACCGAGGTCAGTAGCAGATAGTCGATCTGCTCGAGTTCGCTTATTGCCTGGTCGAGCTCGGCAAAAGATGGCGGGGGAATGATGGTGATCGTCGGTACGACGATCGCTTTGGCTCCGAGCTTACTCAGAGCGTCGATAAGAGCCGGTGCTTGTTCGGAGGCACGGGTGACCAGCACCCGACATCCTAAAAGAGGTTTGCTTTTTACTTTTCTCTTTTCACCTTTCACTCGCTACTCTCTCAAACTTCCTCTTTACCAACGTTGAAAGTTTCGTGCTGATAAACCTCGTTGAGAATCTTGCCAGCACCCAGGATGAGCAGGTCATCACCAAGTGAGGCGCCTATCTTTTCTGCATTATGGACGGAGCCTTCGATGGTTTTTTTCAGACAGTGCACACCTTCACAATCAGAGACAAAGCCGGTCAAGGTCAGGGTTTCACCTGCAACAGTGCCGTGACAGGCAATCGGCACCTGACAGCCACCTTCAAGGCGCTTGAGAAAAGCCCGCTCAGCGCGTACTGCCCAGTCGGATTCCGGGTGATTGAAGAAGTCGATCAGTGCATTGGTCTCATCATCGTTGATGCGGCTTTCGATGCCGAGAGCGCCTTGGCCGATGGCTGGAATCGAAACATCGACCGAGAGGTATTCACCAATCTGGTTGGTATAGCCGAGACGATGCATGCCTGCAGCGGCAAGGATGATGGCATCGAGGTTTTCATCGGTGAGTTTCTGGATGCGTGTCTGGACATTGCCGCGGATGTCGACCATCTGTAAGTCTGGCCGGATGTGCAGCAGTTGCGCTTTGCGCCGCAGGGCGCTGGTGCCGATGCGGGCACCCTGGGGAAGATCCTTCCAGCTACTCACGCCGGGACGTAGAATAACAATATCGCGGCAATCTTCGCGCTCGGTGATGCAGCGCAGGGCCAATCCGCCGGGGAAAATTGTCGGCACGTCTTTCATCGAGTGAACGGCGATGTCGATCTCGTCACGCAGCATCGCTTCCTCGATCTCCTTGACGAAGAGACCCTTACCGCCAACCATCGCCAGCGGCACATCAAGAATCTTGTCGCCCTGGGTCTTGATTTTGGTCAGGGTGACTTCCATGTCGGGATAACGTTTTTCCAGCTCGTCTTTGACCCAGTCGGCTTGCCAGAGGGCCAGCGCGCTGGCGCGAGTACCGATACGCAGTAGTTTCTTAGACATCTATGGAACTCCTTTATTCTTGGCCTGTATCATCCAGAGGTTTAATTTCTGTGTCATCACCTATCGGGGATGGCAGATCGAAGAGCACCCGCACGGCATCGACATAGTCTTCGCTACTGGTGTCATTTTGGGCTCGTTTAAGGACGGCTGTCGGTTGATGCAGGATCTTATTGATGATCGCACCAGCCATAGCTTCAATGCTTTTGCGCTGCTTCGAGGACAGGTTCTTGAGATTGCCGAAGGTTTTTTCGAGCTCCTGCTGGCGGATCTCGTCGAGTTTCTGCCGCAGAGCGATAACGGTCGGCTTGACTTCGAGATTGCCCAACCACTGGTGAAACTGGCCGATCTCCTGCTCGATAATCGCTTCCGCCTTGCTGGCTTCCTTCTTACGCTCCTTGAGATTCGCCTGGACCACGCCCTGGAGATCATCAACATCGTAGAGGTAGATGTTATCTATATCGTTGACCTTCGGTTCGATATCACGCGGCACGGCAATATCAATCAAAAACATCGGTCGGTTCTTGCGGCGTTTGATGACTTCTTCCATTTGACGTTTACCAAGGATGAAATTGGGCGCGCCGGTGGAGGTCATAATAATATCAACTTCGGCAAGATGTTCGATAAAACTCTCAAAATGGACCGCCTTGCCATGGAATTCGGCCGCCATCTTTTCCGCACGTTCAAAGGTACGATTAGTAACCAGGACCTTGGAGATACCATTGGCGACGAAATGGCGGGCAGCCAGTTCGCACATTTCTCCGGCACCTATGATCATGACAGCCTTGTTGTCGAGTCGATCAAAGATCTTGCGAGCCAGTTCAACTGCCGCAAAGGAGATCGAGACGGCGTTGCTGGCAATGCCGGTTTCGGTGCGAACACGTTTAGCAACAGAGAAAGCTTTGTGCAGGAAGCGGTTGAGGATCAGGCCGACGGTCTTGAATTCGGCAGCATAGCCATATGCCGTTTTGATCTGGCCAAGGATCTGCGGTTCGCCGAGAACCATCGAATCAAGACTCGATGCAACCCGGAAGAGGTGGCGTATGGCATCTTCGCCCTGGTAGTCGTAGAGGCTATCACTGATTTCTTCTGAAGTGATCTCGTGGTACTCAGCCAGGAAGCGTCGTAAGGCAGCCATAGCGGCATCCGGCTCTTTGGTTGCGGCACAGAGCTCAACCCGGTTGCAGGTCGAGACAATCAGCCCCTCGGCAATGACTGGCAATTCGAGCATCTGCCGTAGTGGCCGTTCCATGGCCGTTGGGGCGAAGGCGAGCTTTTCGCGAATTTCCACCGGTGCTGTATTGTGACTCAGCCCGACAATGACAATATGCATGGCGTACTCCTCCCCTCTCTCCGCTATTGCCCCGTAAAGTTACGGAAGCCGTGTTCCCCGGAGAGGAACAGGTTGACGCCAAAGAAGGTGAAGAGCAGAAAAGCGAAACCGATGATGGCAAAGATCGCCGCGCGGCGGCCGCGCCAGCCAATGGTGAGTCGACCGTGCAGCAGGGCGGCATAGAGGAACCAGGTGATCAGTGCCCAGGTCTCCTTGGGGTCCCATCGCCAGTAGCCGCCCCAAGCCGAGTTGGCCCAGATGGCACCGGAAATAATGCCCATGGTCATCAGTGGAAAACCGAAAGTAAGACATTTATAATTCATGCTGTCGAGGGTGTCGAGTGACGGCAATCGATAGAAGAGCCCGGAAAATTTCTTGCTTTTGAGCATGCGCTCCTGCAGCAGGTACATGACCCCGGCAGCAGCGGCAATAGAGAAGATTGCGTGGCCGAGGAAGGCCAGAGTGACATGCACCGGGAACCACCAACTGTCGAGTATCGGGTTGAGCGTTGGAGCCTGCGCGGATGTCGTGGTGCCGATAATCATCAGGACCAGCGCCAAGGGCGTGATAAAGGCTCCAAGCATAACGGTTCTATAGCGCAAGTAGAAAAGCAGGTAAGTGCCGACCAGTGCCCAGGCGAAAAACGACAGAGATTCATGCATGCTGGCAACTGGAATGGCACCGGTGGTGAAGCCGCGAACGACCAGGGTGATACAATGCAGGACAAAGCCGCCAATCAGCAGGTAGACGGCGTTCTGACGGAAGCGGTCTCGGCGTGAAACCACGCCGATCAGGTAGAGGATAGTGGTGGCGAAATAGATCAGCAGGGTGATTTTAAACAGCAGAATATTTGTCGTCATTATAAAACGTCTCGCAGGATCAGCCCTAAATCCTGCCGCAAAACCGTCTCGACGAGAACCCAGGTTGGCAAGTTGTTAACCCCCGTTGTATGTTCCGCAGCTACAAGGTCAGCCAAGGACTTATCTAAAACCCTATAAGAATACGTTTTTTCACGTAAGGCTGTCAATTTTCTTGTGATGATCGGGTCGCTGTTAACGAATGGGTCAGATACCGAAAAGTTCACTCTCAACCAGGGTACAGAGCAGGTTGCCGATAAAGAGTGAATTCCCCAGCAGGCGTGGCAGGGAATCGCTGGGTAGAGACAGAGTGATGTCTGGCAGAGTATCAGCCAGTTCTGCCTGTTCGCTGGCGATCAGAATAGTGTTACAGCCCAATTGCTGCGCTGCACCAAGAGCTTCGCGATCAGCAGGGCTGAGTTTGATGCCAGCCAGGACCAGAACGGTGTCCTGATCGGTGGCCAGGGAACGCAATTGGCGACTGAAAAGTTGGCTGCTCTGGTCATTTCCAGCCAGGAAAGTGGCCAGACCGGCATCATTTGTCAGAGCGATTGCGGGCAAAGCCGGACGCTCCAGAGTCTGCCGGTAGAGAAAGATCTGGCCTATGAGGCCGGCAATTGCACCAAAGGGGCCGCTACCGACCAGAAAGAGCCTGCCGCCTTGATGAAAAGTTGTCACCAGATGCTCGGCCAAGCTGTTCAATGTCGATTTCTGTGTGAGTAGAAAAGGGTCGAGCAGGGCAATCTGCTGAGCAACAGCTACACTGATTTTGTCCTGGGTCATACTTGCCTCGTCAGATGGTTTAGCTCATCTTAAGGGGCGGGGTGATAACTGTCAAGGCTTGGCATTTTGGGTTTGTTTTTATGACACTTTTCATGGGAACCAAGGAGATAATCCCTTGATTTTTTGTGCAAGGTGATTATGATGACAGTTGAATGTTTGCGAAAGATCCATTACACAAGGAGAGTGTCTTATGTCTAGTGATAAAGTTGTCCAGTTAACGGATGATTCTTTTGAGAGTGAAGTTACCCAGTCCTCGGTTCCCGTGCTCGTCGATTTCTGGGCAACCTGGTGTGCCCCGTGTAAGGCAATAGGTCCTCTTGTCGACCAGCTGGCCGATGAATTCGATGGCCAAGTTAAGATCTGTAAGCTGAATGTCGATGATAACCCCGCTACTCCGGGGCAATTCGGCGTACGTGGTATCCCGACCTTGATTCTTTTCAAGGATGGCAAGGTGTTTGAGCAGGTGGTCGGTGCAGTGCCAAAGAGTCAGCTGGAAGGTTTGTTGAAGAAGGCATTGTAAAAAGCGTTTTCTGATTGTTGAGAAACAAAAGGTCTGGCAATTTTGCCGGGCCTTTTGTGTTAAGTTTTTAGTACCCGCATTGTCCTACAGCCTCTTCTGGTCAACTACTTGTTTGTTTGTGACCCCTTAGACGGAAAGTCTCTGCATTAAGATTAAAATTCTTTACAATTAGTCCCACAAGAGTATGATTGGTTCTTCCTAACGAATGGTGGGATTATGTTTGATATAATGAGTTGGATGTTTTGTTTTGTAACAGCAGCGGTAGGTTTCTTATATGGGACTAGAATTTGCTGGAGTTGTGGTAAGGAGTGTAGCTTTGAAGTATCCCCTGCCGAAAAAAAACGAATCCTGAAAGCAAATATGCCAGGCGGCTTTGCTGTCTACTGTTTTGGCTTTTTAGTTTTTTTTAGCAATGCCTTAGATGGGCAATTAACAATTATTGTTTTATCAGTAACAAGTGCCCTGCTACTTTCTCACTTTGTAATTTCAATGGCTATGCCTGCCCTGAAACGAAACCCCTCAAATCACAACGATTGACAGCCTCCCAGACATAATTAATTGTATATTAAACCCGCGCTACACAGTCAGATTAATGCCTGACTTATTAAGTTGACGATGTTAATTCAGCATCTCAGGTGCGACTTCATTGATCCTGTCCAAGAAGAACTGCCAATCACTTTGGCTATTGCCACCAGAACCTTCTAAAGCCTGCCTGACACAGGTTATACGCTTTGAGGTGTTCTTCAAACGGCCTTGGTTTGTGATTTTGAATGAATCAGCGGGTTGGCGGTCCTCTTTGGTGGTACAACCACATTTACAATAAATATCGAAGGTCAAGATCTGGTCTCTTTGCTCAATTGCCTGGACCCTGGCTCTGGCGAATAATTCTGGCAGGAGATTATGTAAGTACTGTAGGCCTTTCATGGCATTGTTGAAAAAAATTTCACAGGGATGGAAGATGTCTCGGTATTCCCTGACCGCCCTCCGAATGATTCTATCCTCCCAAAGTATATCTTTGGGCAACTTTAACGCTGTCTTGCGTCCCTTAGCTTTGGAATACTCTCTATCGTCGAACAGTTCGGGAATGTGGTTATCGATATCTTCGAGAAGCTCGGGAATATGGTGCTCAATATCTTCAAGAAGTTCGGGGTTGGCCTTTTCCATTGCCTCCAAAAACTGTTTTGCCCGGTACTTCTCTTTAGGATTGCCTACTGTCAAAATGATTCGCTCAAAGGTTATCCTTTGGCGTAACCTGTGTTCCCAGACGAACTCACGGGCGGTCAATTTTTCAGTGGGTTTTAACATTGAGCCACTCCAGCCATGGGCAAGATAGCTCTTCATGTCAGAGCCAAAAGCATCTCTTCTGCAGCCGAGATTTGATCAGAGATCAGATAATCTTGCCAATTATACCCAGTCACAGGTCCTATTGGCATTCAGGATCATACATCATCGCCAGACATCCACGACTGGCAAGACAGTTCGCACAGACCTTGCCGGCATCGTCATAGCGTTCTGCCGCCAGAATAATACCGGCCTGGACAGCCGCATCATCCGGTAGATTATCAGGATCGAATTCTTCGCCGCAGTGGCAACAGCCAATCATCATTTTTCCCCAGATGTCATCATATTTTTCCCAAGTAACTGCGTACCAGGGCAGCCAGAGCCTGTATAAAATCCTGGTGATCATTCAGTGAGGGTGCCCTCTCAAAGCGCGGCAGGCCGATCGCTTCAGCGTGCATACGCATCTCGTAATCTATTTCCTGCAACGTCTCGATATGATCCGAGACAAAAGAGATCGGCACGATCAAGGCACCGGGAACTTGTTGCTCACCAAGTTGATCCAGAACATCCAGAGTATCAGGCTCCATCCATTGCACCGGTCCGGTCCGGCTCTGGAAGCCTAGCTTCCAGGGGCGTTCTTCGAAACGTTCCATCACCCCTCTGGCCGTACAAATAACATGGTCAAGGTAGGGATCGCCATCATCAATAAACTTCTGTGGCAAAGCATGTGCAGAGAAGAGGATGGGGACTTCATCGCGCACCAGTTCGTGGAATCTCTCCAGACCTTCACGAATCCGGTTGGCCAGAGTATCGTGATAAGCAGGCCAATCATACCATTCGCTGATGACAGTATAGTTGAGCTCAGGGTAAATGCGCGCGGCAGCAGCTTCAAAATCCTTGATGCTGCTGCCAGTGGTTGCCGTGGTGTAATGCGGGTACATTGAAAGGACAACAGCCTGCTCAATGCCGTCCTGCTTCATTTTGCGAAGGGTCTCTTCGGCCCGGGGCTTGCTATAACGCATCACCACAAACGGCTTTACATTCTCCCCCAGTTCTCTGGCAACAGCCTTTGCCTGCTTATCGGTCCATTCCAGCAGCGGTGACTTGCCGCCGATTGAGGCATAATTGAGCCTGACCTTCGGTGCTCTAAGAACGCTGATCATGAAGGCAAAGGGCTTCTGTAAAAAAGCTCCTGCCGGTAGCTGGATCAGGTCACGATCAGAGAAAAGATTATAGAGAAACGGGCGGACCGCTCTTAACGAGTCAGGTCCGCCCATATTCAGAAGTACCAAACCGAGAGGTTTCTCAATAGAAACCGGTGGCTGGTGGCTGGTAGCTGGTGATTGGTTTTTCACGTTCCGCGTCCCGCGTCCCTCGTACCTTATTTACCGCTCAAGCGGTGAACACACTCGACCATAAACTTGGCGTGTTCGGGATCGACAGTCGGCAGGATACCGTGACCAAGATTGAAGATGTGACCAGGGCGGCCGGCGTTCTCATCGAGGATGCGCTTGACTTCGCGTTCGATGTGCTCCTTGGGAGCGTAGAGCACAGTCGGGTCGAGGTTGCCCTGCACAGCAATATCGGGGCCGATGATGTCACGAGCTTTGCCGAGGTTGACATGCCAATCAAGACCCATGACATCCGAACCGGCCATACTGACTGTATCGAGCATGGCACTGGCACCCTTGACGAAATGGATAATCGGCACCCTGTGATCAAGGCTGTCGATCAGTTTCCTGGTGTAGGGCAGGATAAATTTCGCATAATCGAGAGGCGAGACGATACCGCCCCAGGTGTCAAAAATCTGGATGACCTGTGCCCCTGCATCGATCTGCGCGTTCAGGTAGAGGCTGTCCATCTCGGTGACCTTATTCATCAGTTTGGCGAACAGCTCAGGTGCACCGTACATCATGCGCTTGATCTGGGCAAAATCCTTACTGCCCTTGCCTTCAACCATGTAGCAAGCCAGAGTGAAGGGCGCACCACCGAAACCGATCAGCGGCACCCGCCCTTCAAATTCGCGGCGCAAGATCTTGATCGTTTCGAGCACATAGGGGACATCCTCTTCCATCACCGGGATGCGCAAGGCGTCGATGTCAGCTTCAGTACGGACCGGATTCTCAAACACCGGCCCGGGCACAAAATCAAGCTTCAAGCCCATCGGTTCCACCGGAGTAAGAATGTCGGAGAAGAGGATCGCCGCATCGGCATTCAGGTAGTCGATCGGCTGAATAGTCACCTCGGCAGCCAGTTCCGGAGTCTTGCAGAGTTCGAGAAAAGTGACCTTCTTGCGTATCTTCATGTACTGGGGCAGATAACGACCCGCCTGGCGCATCAGCCAGACAGGGGTGTAGTCGGTCTTCTCACCGCGACAGGCTTTGAGAAATGTGTAATCTGTGGACATTGAGTTGCCTCCTGATGTGTTTCGTAATGTTTAAGAAACCACGAAGAACACGAAGGGCACGAAGCGAAAACAGAAATAACTGTCTTCGTGAGCTTCGCGCTCTTCGTGGTTAACTCTTATTCAGAAGCCTTTTCTGCTGCTTCTTTTTCCATGCGTTTGAGCGTACGCGGAGGAATGTAGTTGCAGAACGGCTCCTCTTCCATATAGTCACCGTAAACCGCATCGGCTCGAGCACGACAACCGCCGCAGACGTTGATAAACTCACATTCGCCACACTTGCCTTTGTATTTTTTGAAATCCCTCAGGTCGTTGAAGGTCTTGCTGTTAAACCAGAGGTCTCTAAACGGCACCTGTTTGACATTGCCAACCGAGGAGTGGAAGTAGGAGCAGGGTTTGAGGTTGCCGAAGCAGTCGATCAGACAGATGGTCTGGGCAGCAATACAACCTTTGCCGCCGCCGGTGGAGAAGGTCAGGCTGCGACGCTTAAAATCGACGCCCTCGGCTTTGGCCATCTGCGGTACAACACGATAGTAGTGCGGCGCACAGGTGGGACGCATGAGGATTTCATCTTCACCCTTCTCCTGCTCGTAGTGCCAGGCAAGAATTTCCTCGTAATCCTCCTTGGAGATCAGTTCGTTCATAATCTCCTCGCCACGACCTGTCGGTACGATCATAAACATGTACCAGGCCGTCGAACCAAGGCTCTTGGCGAGCTTGAAAGTCCCGGCAATATCGCGTTGGTTGCGTTTGGTAAAAGATGAGTTGACCAGGAACTTGATGCCGTTGCGCTTAAGGGTTTCAGCGCCACGAATAGTGCCTTCAAATGCCCCGGGACAGGAGCGGAAATCATCGTGAATCTCAGCAGTCGAGCCATCGAGTGACAGTGAGACCATCTTGATGTCGGCCTTCTTCATCTTCTGACACACCTCATCGGTGATCAGAGTGCCATTGGTCGCCATACACATACGCAGGCCTTTATCAGTGCCATATCGGGCAATCTCGAAGATGTCCTTGCGCATCAGCGGCTCGCCACCAGAGAGGACCATGACCGGCTGGCTGACCTCACAGATATCATCAATCATCTTGAAGGCTTCTCCGGTACTGAAGTCACCAATAGCGGCGTCCATATCAGATGAACAGCGGCAATGAACGCAGCTCAGATTACAGCGTTGTGTTGACTCCCAGGCAATCCACTTGGGTATATATTCTTCTTTTGGCGCCATGCTGGCAGCTCCTTAAACTAATCTTTAGCGAGAGAAACGAGACTCAGAGTTAGTCCAAGTCATAGTTAATCAGTCTACAACAGGGGTAGATGACCTGACAAGAGAGGTTTTCTCTTGACACGACCGTCGGATAGCTTTTGACAGCGTGCTATCAATCCTGATTGGCTTTCGAAGGGCATCCGTAGGGTTTGCAAATAGCCCCACCGTTTGCGAACGCGGAACTCAACCAGCAAAAACCCAAAAAAGGCAGCCCCAAGGCCACCTTTTCAAAAACCGCAAATCACAAAACTTATATCTTCAAGAGATACAGAGCTTTAATCCTGAAAAAGCTCGTCAAAAATCTCGGCAACTGTTTCTATTCTAGTTGCCTTCCATGCATTAGTACCGCAGAAGACCAACCCGGTTTTCATGTCTCCCCGCTGGGCACGGTCAAGTGCATGCACGATACAGAAGCGTTCGCCCTTTGACTTGTACGCACATTTGCGCAGACAACCGGTCGGACAGGTTGGTGTCATTTCCAGGTCACGTTCACGAATCGCTTCGACATTCGCGACCAGTGCCCTGCCAGGCAAGCCCGCCGGGCTCATAAGCAGGCCGATATCTTCCTTGTTACAGTTCAAATAGGCCTGCTTGAAGGCATCGTCAGCATCGCATTCCTCTGTACACACAAAACGCGTACCCATTTGTACGCCATCTGCACCCTGCTGCAGAGCATTCTGCAAATCAGCACGATCCCAGACGCCGCCAGCAGCTATAATCGGGATATCAAGATCCCATTTATCCTGGAAATAAGCCTTGACGTCACGAACCGTAGCGTACTGGTCGTATTGCCCGGTACCAATATTTTCCAATTTCTCACCAAGATGCCCGCCCGCAGTATCAGGGTCTTCAACCACCACAGCATCAGGTAAGCGATGGTAGGATTTATGCCACTTTCTGGCAATCAACTCGGCAGCTCTGAGCGAAGAAACAATCGGCACAAGTGCAACATCCGGCCAATCAGCAGTCAGTTCAGGAAGATTCAACGGCAGCCCAGCCCCACTTACAATCAGCTTAGCACCACCTTCACAAGAAGCTTTGACCAGTTCGACAAAGTCGGTCACGGCCACCATGCAGTTTGTCCCGATAATACCATCAGGAGCTATTTCATACGCCTTGGCGAGTTCGTCTTTGAGTGCCAGAGGCTCTGCAGCAAAATAGTTGTCACCCTTGAAATGCGGCGAGTCCATACCGATACCGGCCGTTGCAATCAGGCCGATGCCACCACAACGAGCGACATTCCCAGCCAGCCGGTAGCCCGAGACACGAACAGCCATGCCTCCCTGAATCAGGGGATAAGGGACTTCGTGCTTGCCGATACGCATAGATATCTCCTTAAAGTTTGTCCATACAGCAATACTGAAACCGCCAATCAATCTAGCAAATATGGCCTTTTTACTTTGTAATACTTCTGTAAAAACATTCAACTCTTCCCCTTGTCGCCTGCACGTAGTAATGGTAAAAATAGATCTTATGAAATGGCTGAAACGTATCTTTAACCCGCTCATAGCCTTTATCGGCATCCAGCTCGCCTGGGTTCTGGTAGTAATTTTCTGGCTTAACTGGTTCCTTGGCAGCCACCGCAAGCTAAGGGCTCTGGCCGAAAAATACAGTCCCGAACTATTGGTCGGTGGCCCGGACTGGCTGATTTTAACCGAGAGCCTGCTGTTGCTGGTCTCTATCCTGGTTGGCGTCTATGTCATCTTTCTTTACTGGACAAGACAATCGGCTCTGGTTCGCGAGCAGCGTCAGTTCATATCTCAGGTAACGCATGAGCTGAAGTCACCTCTGGCCTCTCTGCAGTTACACCTGGAAACGCTTCGTCGTCATCAACCTTCTCCTGAGCGCCAGGCGGCTTTCCTGGAAACCATGTTGAGTGACACCAGTCGCCTCAATGGTCTGATTGACAATCTCCTTTCAGCCAGCCGAGTCGGTCAGAAACATTGGCTATTGGACCTGCAGACCACCGACTTCAGTGCCTTCATAGGGAGATATTTCCGAGCCCGTCAGTTTACCTTGCCCAAGGCCGGCAAATTGTCACTCGATATCACAGCTGGAATTTATGCCGCCATAGACCAGGAAGCGATGGAAACTGTTTTACGCAACCTACTGGAAAATGCCGTACTCTATTCCGACAAGTCCCCAGAGATCACCGTGACCTTGAGTAGCGATACAGACAAATGCTATCTGGATTTCGCTGATAGTGGCCGTGGCATAGAGGTCAAGGAACAGAAAAAAATCTTCAATATGTTCTATCGCGCCCGGCGTAAAAACGAAAATATACGTGGTAGCGGACTCGGTTTGTTCATTGTCAACGCCACCATTCGCCGCCATCACGGCCAAGTCAAAGTGGCAAGCAAAGGACAAGGACAAGGAACAACTTTCAAGATCATTCTGCCACTCGCACAACCAGCCAAGGTTGAGGAGGAGTCATGAAACAGCCTCACATCCTCCTTGTCGAAGATGAAACGCATATCGCCCAAGGGCTGATTTTCAATCTGGAACTTGAGGGTTTTCTGGTAACTCACGCGGAGACAGGAGCCGCAGCATATGAGGCTTTTGGCAGACAACCTTACGATCTGGTAATTCTCGACCTGATGCTACCGGATAGCCACGGTATTGATATTTGTCAGCAGATGCGCAAAACATCACCACAACTGCCGATCCTTATTCTCACCGCTTTAGGCGAGGAGCAGGACCGTGTAAACGGCCTCAAGGCAGGGGCGGACGATTATCTCACCAAACCGTTCAGCCTGGATGAATTCCTGCTGCGAGTGAGCGGCATGCTACGACGTTCCACATGGTATCAAGCCACGCTCAACAGGGCGGAAGAATACCTGTTTGGTAGCAATCGCATCAACTTGAACAATCTGCAAGCCATCACTGCAGGTGGCAACATCCGGCTCACCGAACTCGAAGGCCGTATGTTGGAAAGCTTTTTTGCCAACGAGGGCGAGACCCTGACACGGGCCGAACTTCTGAAATCAGTCTGGGGGATGTCTGAGGACACAGAAACCCGCACGCTTGACAACTTTATTGTCCGCCTGCGCAAATATTTTGAAACAAACCCAGCCGAACCGAAGTATTTTCTGACCGTGCGGGGACGTGGGTATCGTTTTGTACGTGATCCTTAGGGGCTGGGGGCTGGGGGCTGAGGACTGGTAGCTGGAATTTATTCTGTATTCTGTTCTCTGTCTCCTGTATTCTGGCGTTTGATAAAATTCTTCATCAACAAAAACAATTTCACATAATTGGAGGATAGATAT